>Ga0307513_10000093_pt1 | contig 128081 bp, 149 predicted proteins | sample 15_EM_MG_FD_202174 | JGI IMG/M metagenome (GOLD analysis project Ga0307513, IMG submission 202174) | Populus trichocarpa ectomycorrhiza microbial communities from riparian zone in the Pacific Northwest, United States - 15_EM | ecosystem: Host-associated > Plants > Roots > Unclassified...
CTTTTGTTTTTGTTTTTGATTTGGGTTTTTATTTGCCATGGGATATTTCCCGAATGCAGCGGTTGGACCCTAGGAAGTGCTAGTCATGTACCTAAAATCATACCACGGAATTAACAAAAAAAAAAAAGAGGCCAATGGGAGAAGGAGCGGACGAGAACTCGAATTATTCCGCGGAGCGGTTATCGTTTGCCACTTCCTTCTTTTGTCCTTTTCCATCTTTCTTTCGGGTCTATCGTGACCCTGATAAACCCTGCTGCCAATACCCACAAAAGAACCCTGTTCCCTGGAGAATATCCGACATTACTACTGTATTACAGTAGAGTACGGTACCGTAAAAACTCTTGAAATCCGCCATCTGAGGATCCCTGTAAACCGAGTCATTCGCCCCCGAGATAAGTTTAGTTTTGCAAATCGAGAAGATCAAACAGGGTCAAAGCACTCGGGCTATACCACGTCAGGAAACCACTAATCCTTCTCGGGAAACTTTGTCTCTTCATCCCCAGATTTGCGACCCGACCGAGATGGCGAATCGCAAAAGTTTTTACCTTAATGGCACTAGCGCGATCGCCCTAGATGGCGGATTTCAAGAGTTTTTACGGTACTGGTAGACTATTTGCGATCCATCTGTGTTCCGTCAATCGTTGTATGATACTTACTTTTATAGAGTATATCATATCTCGCAAAAACAGGGCAAAAGCACCAAAACGGTGGAAAAAGAGACTATTCTAATTTGTTTTTTTCCTTTTCCATGCAAACCTTCCCACGAATTGTTATATGTTGGTATCACACCCGGCCATTTACGAAATACTCGGACATCTTGGCATTAATTGATATCTGTCTTGGCATCGCGACGTCCAGACACTTCCTAAATGGTAAAGTATATATCTACTGATATACTGTAAGTGTTATAGTTAATAATCAAAGTATTCAGAGTCTGCTTTGTGCCTTGTCAATTAAGTTAAGTAGGGATTTGGCTTGTGTAGGTAATTAACTCCCTGAAGAGGAGCTATTATATAAACCTCAATGTAAGCTAAGCCAAGTGCCAAAACTTTGCATGGGTGCCACTTGGGAAGGCTGGTTATATCAGGAAATCGCTAATTTGGGATGCTCATTCACCACACAAATCTGAGGGAAAACGTCTGGAGTTTTAGTGCAACCGCTGGCGATCATGTGTCTTCTTACTCTTCCAATTCCTAAACAATTGGATAGCAGTTGTTGTGCCTTGCGGTGAGGAGAGGGAATTTGTATTTTTGGTGAAAAACGTGCGAGTGATGATGTGTTGTGTCAGCAGCGCACGGTAGGTTGCTGTATGAGTGCGCCATGCCAAGCCAGTAACCTGAGTGGATGGGAAGGAAGCAGATACAAGTCAGGAAAGTCAATCTGCCGTATGCTGGTCAGAGAAAGAAGGGATGGAAATAAAAGCACAAGGAATATGGCATAGCTCTTACAGAGTACGGTATTGGGGGATTGGGGCCGGATTGATGGAATATAAGTAAGTGATGTCTCTTTTGTTTTATTTTATTCCCGGGTGAGGGAACTGGGGGGATTTTTTATCTCTCATCATAGCACGTTTATCCATCCATCCATAATAGAGATTCCCATAGCGGAAGAAAGAAAAGAGAGGAAGGAAGAAAGGAAGGAAGGAAATAAAAGAAAAAGCTGCTTTGTGTATCAATAGGCCTAGCGAAAGTAACGAGAGGGCGGGGCAAGCTGATAAATAGAATGAATAATACCAGAAACCAGCTCACAGCCAATTAATTAGCAAATAAATAAATCCCAAAGACTTTTAACAGTAACTACAAGAACCAACTAATAGGACAAACCACAGTAAAAACCCGCAATCAATCAAGCAACGGTCGCAGGATTATGCCCTTGACGGGACGATATACCCGCCCGACCACCACCCGGCGCTGATACCGAGGACGACGTAGGGTCGGAATGGAGGGAGTGTGCGGCTATGTCCATTTGGCGGCGGGTGTGTTCGTATAGGATTCTAGTATTTGCAACACGGGGTTAGCTTTGTCTTTGAGAAGGATAGGGGGGGAGTCACCGGGCGTATTTGTGACGAGGGTCGTCTTGTATCGAAGGGTGGGCAGAGGTGGGGGTGGTGGAGGAGGAGGAGGGGTATTCACTACCGTTTAGGTAGGGCTTCTCCGAGGGGTGGAGTCTTGAGACAGTCATTTTGGTTGTTGGCTAGAGTGCAGGTGCGAGAGAGGTTGGCAGAGGTGGTCTCGGTAGGAGATTGGCTGCAGAGGTCGTGATAGTGGGTTTGTTAAATAGCCCGTTTTTTTGTATCGAGAGTAGGGAGTGATATCGTATGGCAAAGTGTCGTTGGTACCGAATAAGATAAACAATTGAATATCATTCGTAAAATTTTGTTCCTCTTTCTTCCCTTCCCAAGAAAACCGAAAAGCCTTGTGTATCCCTCGTTTTATATTAGGGTGAATGGAGGAAATTTTGAAAAGCCTAGCCCCGGAAAGGCTAGGTATGTCGCTCTTCTTGTCCAGGACACCGCCGTCAACCAAAAGAATGGGAACAGCAATTAAGGAGCGAATAAGCCGATATCAACTCCTTTCTTGTCTCCTTCCTGTATGATACCCTACTTCCTCTGCCAAAGCTACCACATCAAAGGCGGTCCAGTCCAATAACGTGGCGATAGCAACAGTGATGAATGGCAATGGTATCCACCATAGCCAACTTTACACCCCACCCTTTATCACCCATATCCGTCTTCCCGCCACAGCGAAAATCCCCCCATTTACCAATCCGAACATGGCAAATTTCAACTTTTCCATGATGCTTCCACCCACCCCTTCCTTGACGTGCTTGAACGAGGAGGGGAGAAAAAAGGGAAAAAACACACCAACGTCATGATCGGCAACGGGGCGGTGTGTTGTGTGTGGGGGACGCTAATCTTTGGAAGAAAAGAGTAACCAATGGTCCGGTCTTGTACTGGCGTGGATGTTTTATTTGGTTAGTGGATCGGATTAGGGGAAGGTCTTGGCAATGACGATGATCTTCCCGGTTTGCTTATCGCTGGAGCATCATACCAGTACTGGTACAGGCACCGTACTCGAGATGGTGAGGGTGGTGACGGATGGCGGAATCTTTCGAAAGTGCCTAATTCGGCAGAACGGTGAGAGATGTGTGCTGTTCGGTATCATAGCTACCGGTACCCGTAGAGGGAGAATGCGGATCTACTATATGTTCGTCAGTATGATTGTATATCATACCAGTACCGGTTTGGCTTAGCGCCAAGACAATGGGAGGGAAGGGTTCGGCTCGAGTGCTGATCTGTGATACAGGTGCTCTATTACAAGCAATAGGCACGGGGGTCCGAGGAGCTCCTGGTCCGGCATAATTCAGGGGATCTCAGTTGCTATCATTTCTTGATGTGGTCTTAGGGTGAGTAGTTATTCTCCCTACTGGCTTGGATAACAATATCAATGCAAGTCTTGCTAGCAATTCCCGCTCTCAGGGCCACGGTTCTCGCTGTAATATTACAACAAGCATTCTGCCACCTACTATAATACATTTCTCAGACCCTACTATGTCCACATCGTGAAGTGCATAGTAAAATCCAGTCGACCCAAGCCACACCACATCCGCTCACTCGCAATAATTCCATCTCAGCTCACATCTACTCGTGCTAAACTGCACAGCACATAAGCCCCACTATCCCCCGAAATAATCCCAATCCCACCTCTAGACTCTCATCTCATCGCAAGCTCCGAAGTCTCCATGACCAATATGTGTCCTTTTCCCAACAAAAACGGCGATGATGACTCTGACGAAGCTGAGAAATACCTCCCCCACTGTATCGTCATCATCATCGCCCCCGTCCCTCTTACCTCCCGACGATCCCAGCGCACACACCCAATACCCCTGTGCCATCGGATCTTCAAGATGATGCTCTCATCCGTATTGGCCGCCAAAGCGCTTCCATACTCTATTCAATTAAGCTATCAATTCAAGGGAGTTTCTTCCTCTCCCTCTCTTTTGTTTTCTGGGGGTGCCGCACGACATAGAGAAGCGTAGACTAGGCAAATGATGAACATGTCTGCAGGTTCAGGCGAGTGAACAAACGAGTATTGGGGCACAATACAATAGCGTGCGCAGCAGCATTAGTATGGATGGATGGCAAGTCAACCTAAGGCATCATGGGAGAAAAGGAAAGAACTTGACTTTTGGAATTTTGACACGTCGAGACTTTTCGTTCCTTGGTTTTTGGTTTGCGAGATGGGTTGATCATATCCATGTTTGGTCCCGCCCCCTGCCCTGCCTCCCACTCTCCTATCCGTAAATGGATGGATGGATAATTTAGAACGGACAAAGAAATACGATAGATTCCACCGGAGTGAGTGCAGGTCAGGGGACGTGTTCTTGGAAATAAGAAAACCCCACTCTGGAAAATGGGATTGGGAATTGAAAGAAATAAAGAAAGAGAAAAGGCCCCTGTCATTATATAGCTAGCTAGACCAAGTATTTGATGCACAGATTACTAAAGTAATACTACCGCTCCACAGGGGTTGGTATAGTACAAGCACCTTGTACAATACTCGCGCAGGGGGGAGAAAAAGAAGTAATACCATGTATGCAGACGCCGGTTAAAGTAGCCACCGTAAAGGAAATGAAAGGTGAAAAAGAGACATGGAAGGGAGAACATCATAGGGGGATACAGGAGTGGAAGAAAGGGACCAAAAGCGAATCGACGACCCATCTCTAGCAGCCATGTACGCCTGTAGGAAAAAATACACCAGCCAATTAGACTTCCCGAATCAAAACAAATGAAATGGACATGAAATATGCGGTGGGGTGCGGTACAGATGCAGGCGTCGATTAGGAAACCGGGTTTGTGGGTCTATCGGTTCGAGTTGTTGGATTTTGAGAAAAAGATTCGGAGTGGTGAGAGCCACCTGGAGTAGTAGTTGCTGCCCTATCCCCAGGAAGTGCACGCCCCCTGGTGACGGGAGTTTCGTTCGTACGCCCCTCCATTCGGGCAAGTCGGGTTTCCCTCTCAAGAAGTTTTGACTGCAAGCTGGCAACCTGACTCTTGTAATTTTCCAACTGACTAGACACGTGTGACTGGTGAAGTTCGACGACAGTCGCCGCCGCTCTCCTTTGGAGGAGAGCATTGTCGGCCTTCATCTGGTCTAAGTCCTTCCTTAGCTCTACTCCACTCGAAGTTGCGTTCTGGTATTGCTCGCGAAGGAACTCGAACTCTGCCTCTTTGGCCTTTTCCCTTCTATCCATTGACTCTAACTTCTTTTGCAATTGCTCATTCTCATCACGCAACTGGCCTATGATTGGGAGGGGGTCATCAGCCGAAGACAAATCTGTCTTGGCCTTTTGCATGGTCGAATTCGCTTGCTTCAAGTCGTCTCGCAACCTCGAAAGCTCGGAATCCAGGCGCTTTTCTCTTGCTTCGGCCTTCGACAATACCTTCACCAAGCCGTCCTTCTCAGCCTGGAGAGCCATTAAATTCTCTCTCTGTTTCTTGACGGTGTCTTGTGTGAGGAGTGCAAAGCTTTTCCATTCTTGAAAAGCCTGCTTCCCTGCTTTCAATGTCTTCCTCAAATCTGCCAGTTCCTTCCTGACTGTTAGTACCTAAGGAAACCCCGAGAGAGCAAATTATGTTTACCATTTTGTCAACCGCCTCCACTGTGATATACGCCCACGATTTGGGAGGTTCATCGTCCACGGCACCTGTTGCTCCAACATTATCTCCGTCAATTTGCATTGCTGACCCAGGTAAATGCGCCCTTGGTTCTACCGGAGCGGCGGACTGGATTGGCATTGGATCCTTGGCAGGAGTAGTGGTGCCCATTTGTTGGCTCGTTGGGGAGGCGGTAGGAGGGTTGATGGGGCCAGCTATCCTCAAGCGTTTTGTCTGTATTGTTGATGCTGGTGGAGTTGATCCCGAGGACAGTTCCTCAGCAGATTCACCCTATGCTTAGTTAGCGGAATCATATCTTGCGGAGATCAGATAAGGGTACATGTATAGATACCTCCCGTTTGCGTTTATCGTGCAACTCTGCTGGGGCTTGAAGCAAACGTTCAAAATTCGGCAACAGCGGGAACCCTTCGAGCTTTGGGGCCCCTTCAATTGGGTTCTTTGAGAGCCACTCGGCGGTGTTGGGTACTGCGGCTGCAAATGTCGGCTTATAGGAATCTACTAAAGTTCCTGTATCATGTAGTAGGTTTTTCGTTATTTGGATATACGTATACAATGCCGGATACTGGGGCTTGGGATCTTTATAACATAGCTCGATATGCTCCAATGTATTGAGTGAAACAAGACGGAGAACCGGGGCTAGCTTTCCGACTATGAATATACTCTCTCGAACGCGAACTATCTCCGGAACATTTGCGACAAAAGTTGAATCCATAGCGATAACCAAGTCTGCGCTTACCTACGATATCTCAGTAAGACTAGAATCTTCCGTCAAGATGATAAGACTCACCACTACAGCTCCACTCTTACTTGATGGGAGCAGGGCTACTTTGCTAAAGCCTCTTTGTTCATTAACTGAAAGCCGGGGAAGTTGGCTGAATTTGTCGCGACGTGTACAGTGTACTTTGATACCTCGGAAGAATATCTCAAGCATATCCTATGAGCCAGGTTAGCTAGGCTAATGACACCAGCAAAAGTCAAAACTTACAATCGCCCTGCCGGGGCTGGCCACAATTTCAATCTTAATAGACAACTCTACTATAGAGTCAAAGAGCTGTTTTAGAAAGGAAAATTTTGGGCTCATGGTTATATATTTCTTAGATTCCTTCTCGAAATCCACATCCCTTAGATCGATCTCCGTGTAAGGGAGGTCAGGGTGAACCGCAATCAAACGACATTCAGCAATCAACTTATCCATCTCTCCAGCAAGTTCCTCAGGCGCGGGAAACGGGTGATTTAGGAATTTGTCAATCATTTCAGATTTAGCAGTAATTGCGCTAATGTATGCAGCTCTCTGAGCGACTCCATTTGAAGAAGAATCAGTGCCTAACGGCAAGCCAAGAAGGTATTCTTCAGCGCCTAAATTTGGCGGACCAAACATCGCCGGATCATAGTAGTTATTGGGGGATGTCCCAGCTCTTTCAGAGTTTAGGGCTAAAGGGGAGTTTCCTAGTGACAGGTTTTCGAATGCACTCCTTGGAACTCTGACTGGAGTCTTCAATGCATCCCTAGACAACCTTGCCGACTTTATTTTCTCGTCGGTAGCCTTCCGATTTAATAGCAACTTTTCTCTAATCTCCGCCACGGTACGTGTCCGTGGCGAGGGTGCGGGAGGGGCTTTGCCTGTATTTTCTGACATTGTTTCGTCAGATGGCAGAGCCAACTCCGAAGCTGTTTATTTAGGTTAACCTAGGGAATTGGTTGAGGAGAGGATGAGTTATCAGACTCACGTGATGAGGAAGATCGGCGTATGAGGCTGGGTGGTCGGAATAGCACTGGGTAGGTTGACCGAGTTACGTAAGGAAGAAAAAAGGAAAGAGTCGAGTGCTTTCCGGTTTTATGATTTACAAGCCACCGGAACCCTAGCTCTGGCAGCAAAATTGTGGTAGCGTGACTGGTGTGTGCGGTATGTAGGGGTTGCGGGTCTTGTGGTTTAGGTTGTCGTTGTGTGGGTGACAGCTGGGTGTGGCTGTCGAGGTAAGCTCGCTTGTGTTGCCAAAGTTGTCGGTAGTCGGTATGGTTTAGGTTGCGAAGCTTCAGTCTGTGGCAAGTTACTGTATCGTACGTGAATGTGCAGCGCAGGCTAAGCGGGGTTATATTCCGCAGGACGATCAGGGTTCTCCGGCGGCCTTCGGCGCGGTAGGGTATCGTACCGAAACAGGCACTATACCCGCCCGCACGCAAATATGATACAGGCAGTTCGATTGCGGCTGCCAGTACAGCACAGCACTGCTCCGTTGCTTACAATTTTGTTGGAAGTACTGGTATCAACCCTATGCGCGCGACGAGGCTACGGATTGTGTGATCGTTCGAGTTTGTCACTGCTGGTATTTCCGAATACCGGCACTTTATGGCGAGGGTTTGAATTCCAACCTTAGGAGAATATTCACCGATCCAAATTTTGATTGTGAGCTGGAAGGTCCGTCGATACGATATGCTAGCTATGTTCTCGGTCTCCTGTTTCTACTGTTACCCTAGAGAGCTTGATGGGTGTTGAAGCGGGGAATCTGGCTTTACTTGCTCGATACTTGTACAATCTTTTGTGAGAGCCTTCCCAATCTGTTCTTTAATTGATTGTGCCATACTGTTGCTCGAATGAGGGGTTCTTGGGAGTTAGGGCGGCCATGGTTCGGCAAGAAAGGAGTTTGTTTAAAGAAGGTCATAAGCATGTAAAGTTATTATCCGTTTGCATGTTTGCGCCGGGATTGAAAATGGATGGTTAGGCTCTCGGCTCGAGAGCCTGGCTAGCTGCAGGTCCTGGGTTTTATACCAGGGGCAAAGATACGGTATCAGGACTGACATCTACGCAGGTAATGTGCAGGATTTCCAAGATTGATGTTTGCTTGATACCACTGCGCGTTGCTATGATCAGTTACCCAAAGACCAAGCTGACAATCAGATTGAGATGGCATTCTCACAATGAAATTGTGGGGGAAGTGTTTGGTGTTTCATCATGTGTGATGATCGAGACTGCCAAAAAAATGCGCGTTTATGGCACGGTAGGGCTAGGCAAGAGGAGTGCACTATCATACCTGACCAATGATATAATACTTGCTTGATTGCTCTAGCAGGTGTTGATCATACCGGTGCTTCACTACGGTGCAAGTTTTTTTTGTTTTCAAATATCGTACTCCTATTCCCAGGTGCTGCAAGTAGGACCGAGGGAGAATAGGCACAAATTTCCCGTCCCATAAATACTATTACCTATCAACCCAAAATAGCCTTGTAACTAAGAATGCCGTATGAGTGTTGCACTGCACTACGGTACTCAAGCAGTCTTTGTAGGACAAGTCTTAGAACCTGCTAGTTCCAGATATTGATTTACCACTGAGCATTGATACCCTAAGACACCATGAGAGCGAAATGAAGGGTGCTGGAGCTTTGGGAACTTTCCGTCTCAGCGATGAGATGTTCGTCCCTACGTGTATATCGCAGTGCGGCACTTCCGAGTGCGCCAAAGCAAACCTAAGTGTGAGCCCGACCTAGCAGGTAGTTTACTCGAGTATAGGCAGATAAAGCGTGTAACTTCCTCAAGGTTCATCAGTCTAAGCTGTGATAATGGCACGGCACCATGTGAGCAAAGGATTTCTGAATATCTCCAGGCTTGGTGATAGACTACCGTTGCTTCCGGTTTTGCAAGTATCAATACTATAGAATAGAACGCCAAATCGTATGAGTGATCACTTTATTCTTGGAATTTCTGTACAAACCAACCCCAATCACCCATCCCCCATCCCCCGTCCCCCGTCAGATCCTGAGAATCTGGTGGTCGGTCTCCTGTCCCCCTCATAAGCTGAAACTCCCGTCCCATCCCATCGGACCAACGAACCCTTTTGATCCCCTCGCATTTCAGCCGCATATTTAAACACCAACGGACCTCCGATTTCACTGCGTCTTGGACTCGGTTTTGTCAGTGGGGAGACTTCTCCCATCTCTGATACCCGCAAAATTAATTCAATTCGGAAATTATAAATAAATCTGAGGGAGAAAAAAAAAAGGTCTATGGATTCGCCACCACCGCTACCGCCAACAATGCCCGAAACCGATTCCTCATGGCCTTTAAAGCAAGTTCCACTGGCATCTCTCGCTCCTAGCGCCTCTGCCAGCGAACCCAAATTCCTTGTCGCAATTATTAGTCTCCTCTGGCCCTTTTCACCCAGCAGCTCTTCTTTATCCGTTTTAGCATCCGAGGAGGATTTCCGCTTGCGTAAGAACCGAGGACAGGTACGGATCAATTTTCAGGGTCCGCCAGCATCAGCGGTGGGCCAGACGAACCTTCAAATTGGGGACCGCGTGATCATCTCGTTGGAAGGAGCTGAGTTTCAACCACTAGACGATGCCACTGAAAGGGATGTTCCATGGGTTGTGGGATACTCGACTAGATTGGCTATGAAGGTAACTCAACCTTACTCTTGCAACCCCTTCAAGTCTCCCTAAACACGACGCTCTTTAGGTAAAGACGACATCCGGCTGGGCCAAAATTAACATCGCACCGGATTCTGAGGCATCCCCTACGGTTGAGAGCCAGGACCTTCCAACCACAATAGAGGAGGCACAAGTTCTTCCCCCTTCAACACCACCTGCGGTAGAGCCATTCTCGTTTTCAAAGACCGAAAATGAATGGAGTACTCCCAGCCTTTTCAAGCGCTCCGTAACATGGCTTTCCAACGAGCCATCATCACCATCACCACTCCTAGCAGAATCACTCTTTGGGGGTGACGATGACTATGACTTGGAGCACAGAAGTAAGCGGCCGAGATTTAACAAGTCGTTTCGGCTCTTGGAACAGAGGGAGGACACGGAAGGAGAATCAGAGGGATTAGATGAGGGGACCTCAGCGGGAAGCCCTACGGCCAAGGGGAAACAAGCCCCTAAAACAGGGGACGGCGGAGCGGAACAGGAGGGCCAAATGGGGGGAGGTAATGTGAGCTCTGTGCGAATTGACGTCTCTGAGGAGATGCCAGTTGATGCAACAGAGGCTGCAGGAGCTGGCAAGACACCAGATCGGCGAATGAGAATTCCCATGCCCCCACCACCTCTGCCCCCTCTTGATACTAGAATGGATACGGAAGATATGCCAGATTCACCATCATTACGCCCTGTTCTGTCCGCCAACCTCCCACTTATCTCCCCATTTATGAATCGTGGATTATCTGGGGCTGATTACATGAGTCTGAACGATATTCAGACTATCAATACTGAGCTTGAGGGAAATCCCGTTCCCGTGAGCCTTGATATCACTAGCACGACCCCCCCTCATGACCAACCCATTTTGACGATGGTGGGGGGGGAGGTGGTGGTGCCCAAACCAAGCACACCTGAGGCTACCAACTATCTATCCGTTTCGGACCAGCGGAGGGCTTCGTTATCTGATGACGAGAGACAACTGAGTGATATTGACAGTGAGAAAGATTCGCTCTTTGATGAGCCTTCTGACGGCGAGACTGCTCACCGTCTAGTGCAGAGACGAAAGATGAATGCAAGGTTCGCAGCCACCTCTCAGCCCTCTAAGCTCAGCATAGAGATCATGTCTTCGAGAGTGGGTGAAAATTTCGCGACCCCACGCTCAGGGAAGCCGAGAACGCCCTTCCTTTATCTGCCCACACCATCACCAAAGATCGAGAAACGCTCCTTGAATTTTCCTACCAGTGCCCCTCCAAAAACCAGTTCGGGTTACTCAGGTACAAATGACGATCTTGAGTTTGGGTCTCCAACTGAAAGGAGGAAGTCCTTTCTGTGGGGCTCGGGGAGAGAACCATTTCCTGGTAACCTTTCGGCTTACTTCGGCCGTCCGGTGGAAAGTGAGAATGCAGGAGCAGATCATGAATCTCCTGCAGAGAAGCACGACAATAACACTGAATACCAGGATTCAGGCAATAGATCGATGAATGACTCTAATTCAGAAACCATCGCGGAATCAGATCAGGGCGGTCAACAATCAGACTCTACGTCAGAGTTTGAGTCAGGTATTACAACAAATGTGAGCCGCACACGTAGAGTTGGTTCATGTAATGCTTCTCTAACTTCCAACGTTGTAGCTATCGGATTTCCCAGCCTTGTGCTCTCTCACTTGGGGTGCGTTGGTTGATATCATCGGGGTGGTGGCACGGAGAAAACCCATCCAACGAGCCAAAGGCGGGCAAAAGGATTTCTACATCTCAATGAGATTGGTCGATTCATCAACCCCCTGCGGAATAGCAGCCACGGCTCTCAGACCCTACAAAGAGGCCTTGCCTATTGTGGAAGTGGGGGATGTTGTGCTCCTCCGGGAATTCAAAGTACGGGAATCCCGGGCTCGCCTCGTATTTTTATTTTATTTTATTTGTGTCTCTCCAGCCTTAGATTACTGACGACTGTTTTTCCAGATATCCTCCGTAAAACGCAGCCTTGTGGCTACATCTACATCCAATTCTGCATGGGCCGTTTGGAAAAATCTGGGGAAAGAGAGGGCAGCCGTGGTGTCAGGCCCTCCAGTCGAATATGGCCCAGAGGAGGAAAAATATGTGGAAGGCATTGGAAAATGGTATGGCTCGTTGGATGCAGGCACACGTGAAGATCTCGAGAACGATAGCGAGGATGAGCTAGGGGAGGCTACGAGCGAGGAATAGTTCAACATCACAGGTGGATCATAGAGGCACATTGCGTGCAGGATCAAATAAGGGCTGTTGTCGCACTTCCACAAGCAGCACTATCGTAATGCATCCACACGGTGCTCGTGTATTGGGACAACACTGAATGCAGTGCGGTATAGTACAGTGCCGCGCAGTATACAGGATACCGGAACTGGGACAAATTAAATGAATGACGAATCATAGACGAATTCCCTCAGAAACGATTTGTAGTGCTAGAGCGAATAGGGTGCGGGTTACCGCGCTCTCCTACCCTCTGTGTGACCCATCCTCAGATGGCTCATGCAAAAGTAGTTTAGCGTTATTTAGGAAAATTTTTATCAGACCATCTGTTAAGCCTAATCTATCCGGATCAGATTAGCAAGTGGAGATCCCCCCGTTGTCCGCACTTCTTTCTCCGTCCCCGGGTGTGAGTCTAACTAAACATAAATTCAGCAAACAGGCAGAGTAAGTCTTCTTGACTGCCCCCTTCCACCCCCCGCCTCCATCTCCCTAGTCCTGGCCCGAGAACTCCCTTCGCACACATTCCACCGAACCCTTTGAATCTCTCATAAACCCCTGGATCCCCCCTTCGCATCTGCTGCCTTCTTTCTATGCCCTTTCCTGGGGATGCCACCTGTACCAATATCACTTCTCGCGATAAACAGCTTTGTTCTAAGATATCGTTTTTTTTTGGTCCTGTTATCCCACTAATCCGCCGCTAACGCCGCTGCAACAACTGTCGTAAAAATGTCGGGTGGTTCCATGTCCCCAATTTGTAAGTAGTGTTATGCTTGACGGATTATCACTCGGGATTTCACTACCACTAACTATTTTCTAAGCGATCTCCTCTCCATTGCCTGCGAGCAGTCCCGGGCCACCAACTCTTGCCCCTCGAGCCGCCTCGGTTGTTGGTAACAGTGCTGCCGCTCCGAATACTATTGTTACGCACAAAGAATGGATTGTTCCACCGCGCCCGAAGGTTAGTCATTCCGGGGAATATAACAGGGCAATTGGATTAGGGATTGATTTTAGTACCTTAGCCTGGCAGGAAAGCTTCCACCGAGACCCCACCAACGGTAAGCTCTGGTGACATAATGCAGTAGCAGCACAAAGCTCACGCCATGCAGAAGCGAAAGGCTCAGAACCGGGCGGCCCAACGCGCGTTCAGAGAGCGCAAGGCTGCTAGGGTCAGCGAGCTGGAGGACAAGCTCAAAGAATTGCAGGCCGATCATGAAAATCGCGATCGAATTTCCGAGGATCAAATCCAGCAGTTAACGGAGGATAATGTACGTTTGACGAAAGAACTTTCGGAATATAGAATAAGGATGGAAAGTCTCCAGAAAGAGCTCGATTTGATCCGACAGCTAAAATCTGAGGACGAAGCGTTGGCTGCGAATTTTGTCACTCAAGTTGCATCACCCGCCCCATCTTCGGGTCATGACACCCCCTGTGGGGGGGATTGCACTTGCACGGATGAATTAGACCGGGTTCTGTGTATCAAGAAAGCTGGTGTCGCTCTGAGCGCCCCGTCTGTCCCACTTCGCCGCAGGAGCGGACGAAACAAACCACAGCCTTCCCTAGAAAGCAGCCGAGTCTTGGATCCTGCGGGCTGTGGTCGATGCTCAAAGGAAGGGCCATGTGCTTGTCTGGATGAAATTGCTGCGGCACTTTCGACGAAGAGGCCCACGTCTCCTAGCCAAAATACACCGAAGCGCACCCGTACAGGGAATTACGCCGAAAATAGTTCTGAGGAGCTTGAGATTGACTTTACAAATGCATATATGACTAAATCAACGCCAATCACTCAGATGCCGGACCACTGTGGGTTTTGTTCGGATGGGACGCCGTGTGTTTGTGCCGAAGTCGCAAACTCTTTGATCGCAAACGATGGCCCTGAGGAGAATCATAGCACCAAGTTACCACCTTTAAGGGACGGGCATAGCTCGGTTTTGGCAAGCCATACTCAACAAGGGCTTGAGAGGCCTGTAGCTTTGTATCCCCCGATGAATACCAGTGCTGTGAAACCCACTTCGCGGCCGGGCGGTTGCCAACCTGGAGGTTGTGCGCAATGTCAGAACGACCCACTGTCAACCCTGTTCTGTCAATCGGTAGCTACGAAAATGAATAGTGCTGAAAGATCGGGGTGCTGCGGGGGAGGCTTATGTGGTGGTGGTGAGATTGAAGGCTCAAGGCCTAGTGCTGGTGACGGCAGAGAGAAGGGAAAAGCCGATGAGGGCGCCTCAGAGAAGGGGACGTTCATTCCCTGCAGCGCAGCATATCAGACGCTCTCCCGCCACCGCGCATTCGAGGACGCAACGACGGATCTGGGCAGTCTTGTCCGTCCTCTAATGGTACGAAGCCTGGACGGAAATTGTCCTCAGATAGAGGTTTCCAGTATCCGGGAAGTGCTCAGAAGGCTAGATAGAGGGTTTGGCTCGGATGCGGGCAAGTATACGAAATAATGGTGACTAAGGTAGTTTCGAGGCGCGGCGTATTTGGCTTTACTTTTATTTTTACTTTGGGATTCCTTGTGGATACTTTGTTAATGTATTATGATATCAGTGTGACCCTGGGGTTCTTGCACTTGGGCTGAACAATCAGCCCACAGTACCCTGAAAAACTTCTAGCAAGGCATGTGTGGACAGGCAGCACATGACTTTATGTCGGTCAGATAGAAAATAAACGGATAAATGAAAAGTAGTAAGGGAAGAAAAAATAAGAAAATGCAGGGCACTTGGTCGTTAATTTTAAATATCTATCACCAAGTTGAAGGTTGTCAATTTTCAGAACTCCCCTCATAGCGGGGTTTATTATTCGTAACCCCGCAATTAATTCCTGCCAACTACGGTACTCGAACACCAGAGATTTGTATAGATGAAACATGTCATTTTTGAGGTGGTTGATGACCAGTATTCACCCAAATCTGAGCAAGGATAGTGGGGTGCGATCTGGTCTATACCGAGTCTCTACAGCAAATAGAGGCTAAGAGGAGCAAAAAACGGGGTATCATAACTTAAGAGGTGAGGATTTTATCTAAAGTCAATTCAAAGCAAAGCGGTCTCGTTGACAATTATGGTACTGTACTTATCGTATAATACTATACTCTTGGAATATGGAAGTTAAGCAAAGTGCTGTCCACTGACCTATGCATGATGTGGGCACGATAGCTATTATACTTCCTCCCCTTTTGTATACTAGTTTTCTTTTGATTTGCCAGGATAAGTCATCCACTCTTACTACATACTGGCAACCCACGAGATGAGAGTGTGCCTGTGGGACTATGAGCTCTACCGTAGCCGTGTATCTTGCTGCTGCACGGACAACAAATACGCATGCACAAGGGCGACATCCACTGCGCTTATCGGCGTTGAGGGTGAAGAGTAGTATAGTGCGGTATGAATGTATCCTGTGTGCTCGAGTGATACAGGAGCATTCGAGTCCCACGAGGTTAATGCCCAAGGAAACAAGTAGGCAAGCAAGCAAGCAATCTCTTGATATCGCAGACCGGCTCACTGAAATCTCCCATCGCACTACGATACAAGGGAGTGTTTTCGGTCTTTGGTCGCCGCTGTTGCATCCCTTCACTGAACTCATTCATAGTCCACACAAGTATAGTATAATAGCTAACTTATGATGCCAAGAATCCGCGCGGGGCAACAAACCCTCATGAGTAAATCCTTATGTCCTAAGTTATGGGCTTAGGTAAGTTCTCTATGGCCCTCCCCCTCCAGGAGATCTCCTACCATTGGTCCACTCATCTCTCATAAACTTACCGTACGACACTGAAACCCATTCCCGGAAGCGGACGCGCTATTACCGTGGTGTGTATATTATAGTTGTTTGCCCTCTGCTTTGGGGCAGACGGAGAGTTGTTATATAACAACCAGGGAGGGGGGGGGATACCGTACGCACCACTGGAGCCCCCTTGGCGGGCTTTTGCGAGTTGGGGTGTTGCTAGGACTCCCTTATTGTGTATCGTATGATACTAATGACGGCTTTAGCCTACGGTATTGTCCTTGACCCCACATTCCAACCCTGCCCTCACAATACACTTCACAACATATCACTCGCCCTTCACCCACTTCTACATGTTGATAGTACGAGGTAATAAAGAAGTTATTGATTGCCTGAGGAAGAACGGAGCACTATTGCTTTATCTCAAAGGAAAGGGCAGGAGCCCTGACTATCTACTATTCGGGAGCGAGACGAATAGGTCGAGTGAACAATAACAATAACAACAAAAAGAGGAATGAAGGAAATGCAAGGAGGTATCTTCAATAGTGCCGGAGGTTTAGATGTGCGATAAGGATTGATGCAAGGGGAAAAACCAATACAGTACAGCATTACAAGTGACACCACAGTAGTGCCAGAAGTATGTTTCAACACTACAATCCACCGTCATCCCCATCCACAGCGCCTCCACCACTCCTCCCGGCCACCAGGACAAATGCTAGAGCCTCATCACCATACTAGCGCCGTTTGCACACACCACTGCGTACCACCACCCCTGCCGATTGTTCTTGCTCGGGCCAGTCTATGATACTTATTCTTACTGCGGTATCGGAGAGCGCAGCCGGTGAGGCCTCGGAACGTCACGAGTGGTATAGTAAGCGAGTCTTGGCCTGATGTATCGTTCGCCAGCCAGCCAGCCAGCCAGCCACGGTAGCTACAGCAGTACGGTATTCTACCAATCGCCGAGTGTGCTACACAATGACGTGCACTGTACTCGAGTGCTCGAGTACAAGTACAAGTATATGCGAGAACCCAGGAACTGGGCCTTTCACGTTTAATAACAGCAGCCTTCCGGATTCGGGGATCGGGCGGGTAGCTGAATTGTGGCGTTTTTTTCCACTTAGCTCACTGTACCCCCTCATTCTCTACTTCCGTATTAGCAGATAGAATCTTATTTCATTCACTATCTGTTAGGATGCGAGTAAGTTATCAGTATCGTCAGGTTCGCCAAGATATGGTCCGCTCCGGTGATGATTCGTAGCGTTGCTAGATCGATCGGGCTAGCCCTCATGTTCCCGCAGGCGTGACTGAGGCCTGAATGACGAAATTTGGTGATAAATTAGGATGGTCGGTGCAAAGCACTTAGGCTTTTTATCCACACGCATGTATTTATTTTCAAGTTAAAGCTACAGGAGATTTGCCACGAGTGAGATTCGACACTCTCAATTTATTCCCCCGAGCGAGCATGCAGCAGGTTATGAAAGGCTTAGAACCACATCCTGATAACTGACTTTATTGTCCTTCACGACCCCCGCCCCTCTGAGCACTTTCAGAGTGTCATTGATATCGTTCTCGTCAATCTCTCGCACGTCACCTGCAAACTCCACGGTGCCCAGCCATTCCTGAGCGTCTTCTTTAGAATAGTCTAGGTGTGTTGATATGTACTCGACCGCCTCATCCTTGTGAGTGTTGAAGTAGGCGATTCCTTCGTTCACCGCTTCTAGGAATGGACCGACGGTGGTGGCTGGAAGGCTATTCGAGGCCACAATGTGCCAGGATGGCCAAGGGGTGTAAATTTCGCCGAGCTTTTTGATTTCGTTGGAGTCGTAGTATTTTCTGTGGGGTCAGTCACCAGAAGACACGAACCGGGGAGGGGGGCTGCAATGGGGCGGTTACTTAGAAGTGTAGTATTCCCACATAAACGCATCTACCTTTCCAGCTGCAAAAATTTCCCACGAGCGTCAGCTCACGCTTCCCTTCTATCCACTCCCTCTAAATGCATCAATGGGAAAAGGGAGGCAAACAATTAACACCATCCCTCAACCCTTTGAAATCATCCAAGATCACAAACTCAAACGGTTCCTTCCCTTCCTTCAACCACCCATTAACCTGCGCCAGCACAAACCCCATAACATAGCTTCCGCTCCCAATCCTCGAAACCCCCAACTTCCCACCAGCTAGCTTCTCCACACGATCAATCCCTCGTTGCGTCCCCGTAGAAATCGCCCAACACAGCGGCGTGGCAACATACTTGCCTGTTATCTTGAAGTCACTGTTTCCATTCGCGATCGCTGAGACCCATCCTTCGGTCAGGCCAATTGCGATAGATATTTCGCCCGAGGAGAGGGACTTGATCATGTGCCCTGTGCCCGACGGGAAGGGGATTAAGGTAATTGGGAGTGAGCGGGAGGTGAAGAAGCCGTTGGCTTCTGCAAAGTGAAGGGGGGTGGAGAAGTGCTCTGTGGGTTGTTTGTCAGCACGTTATAGTTATTACTCATGTGAAGGGGAGATAAGGGGTTAGCTAACCAGGAACATATCCTACTTTGATGCTCATTTTCCTAAAAATCCAGTCGTGACTGGCCTTTTGATAAGGGTTGAGAGTGCTGGAAAGCCAGTTTGATTATGGCTTGACTGAGTTCTGTTGAAGCACTGGCACTCGAGTAGTGGGGTTGCCGCGGGTTGTCGTTAGGATGGCCACCCCTCCTCGGGACTCCTCCCTAGGGTTGGAATGTTGTTCGCTCGTAAGGATAGCGGGGGTTTCGCTGGGAGCTTGGGGGTGTAACGCAATATCTAAAAAGTCCTCAATCTCCCTATGACAGCCTCATAGCCCTATGAGAGCGGGTATCTCTAGGTTCGTTACCGGTATTGAAAACCTTCAGCCCAAGTCGGATTACAAGTACTGCACGTAGTGGCGCCCTATGATAGAGCAGCGCTATTACAGTATGCATAGAGCGATAACTGTCCGCACGCCTTGGATTTGGGCTCCGAATCAGGGTTCCGGCCCGAGTCTGGACTTTGGGCCGGACTAGAACTGGATTTTCTTTTGTGGGCTAGATTGGGACTTTTGGTCTAGGCCCCCCCAATGTCGAACTCGTGCTTAAGTTAGCCCTGGAGGAGGGCTTTTCATAAACCTACCACCACAATAATAATAATAATAATTTTCTTCTTCTATGATAATAATATCATACTCATATTTACTGATCCCCGAATCCACGAATGATTAGAGATTAATAAAAGTCTACGCCCGAACCCGAGCAGGTTTGGTGGGTCCAAGATCTAAAGTCCGGACTTTGAAGTTTCCGGACTTTGTTTTTTAAGCCTTAAAGTCCAAATCCTGGTCTAAGCCTAGGCGTGCTAAACGGGGACTAAGCAAGGGAAATACCTATATCTTGCCGTTCGACGGGGCTTATGTATGTCTGATAACATGAAATAGTTTTCCTATCATATCATATCCCATCCAAATTTGCCCCACTGTGCGGGCGGAATCGGGGGGGGTATGCATATTGTCCCAGCTTCCGCACAATGTAATGCCCTCTGGAAGCCCCTGTCTCGGAACTCCCCGGTTCTAAAGTTGAGGGGAAATGAGGCTTCTAGCCTGCTAGTTATTACAATTCAGTCCCGACAACCAACAATCCAGACCAAAAGGGAAAAGAAACTTGGTCTTACACAGCTTGCTACAGTACAAGGTAGTAAAGTTAAGTCGGCCCAGTGCCGAACATTGCCCATGCATAATCCGTTAGGGTGACAATTGTAACCTATATCCCCTGAGCTACTATTACACCTCCCCCCAGAGTGGAAAGGGAGGAAAGGGAAAGCACGGGCGGAGGCAACAGTTATTTCCGCCCGCTCCCACCCTCTGGCGCATATTTACGGTAGCTTTCTATATTGCATACCATACTGGCGTGACTTCCCCGGAGGGGTTAGGTGGAAAATTGCTCCACAGCGCAGTTTAAAGATACCTCCCTGGCAAGGAGGACTGGAAACTGTGTTGGTTATCCCCACACTGCGTCATTTTTTACTGCATTATTCAGAGAACCATATCTGTGTTTGTGTTGGCGATTGCTATTGTTACTGCTAAGCTCCACTGATCTCTAATGCAAAAAAACTTTAGGTACCCCCTCACCGAGCCCAAGCTCTATATCTTTAGTTGGATCGTATATAGGTTACATATAGCAGCTCGAAAGTTCAGCAGGATTACAAATGAAACATTAATATTATTCATTACCTTTGCATTTAAAAAATCCTAATCTCTTTTTCTTACGTCGTGGTGCTCAATTCATCCAAAAACACGATCAGGTCAATAAAATCAACCCATTTAACCAAACAGCCCAGTATCCAGCCACCAAAAATCTCTAATGTTAAGCCACTCGCCATGTGAAAAGAACCAGTCCAAAATTTTACACAAAGCACCTCCGGGCGATGGTGAAAAGCTAGAAAATATCTACTTGGACAGCGTTGGAAAAATGGCTTCAATGTGGCGAAAAAAGTATGTCCGACTGGGAATAGTGGAACTCATATCATCGGCGATGTATATATCGTAGATACCTCACACTGGTATAAATACCATGGCCCGACACCCAAGTAGCAATGTACAATAGACATCGGAACTCTGATCCTCCTTCCACGAACTATACTGTTTCCACATTCAACTGGTCTTTGCTTTCTCTTCAAGCCCGCATCTCTCATACAGAAAAACAGACGGCGGAATTCAACCATCGAGTGATAATGAGTGATGCATACTAATATTTTGCTGAATCCATGAAGAGAGAGTAACTCACACAGAATGCTATAGCCTGGAACAGCACTAAATGTACGGTAGGTCTGAACCGGTGATCGGCGGGAGCGTATAATTAACAGCCAATAATCCCTACCATGAGACTAGAGCATGAGTGCCTGAGCTGTAACCTTTGTGTGCTGTGGCCCACGTCCTTACAGAGGAGAAGCATGAGATGGCTAGGGCACCAACATGCTACACAGGGAAAGCATAAAAAGTCCCAGTCCTGGTGCCGGTCAAATTATTATCGAACCTCCAATTCTCACGAACCCAGACAAAAATAAGAATTTCTACAATAAACTAAGGGGCTGTTTGGCGTGACAATTTTGCGAAGTTTGGCTAGCTACAAACCATGGTTGTGGAACCATGGTTGGAAGAACCTCATACCCTATGTCAGAAACAGTCAAAAATTTGGTGCTGGTTGCTGCAAACCATGGTTTGTAATTCAGGTCAACCAAACAGTCCCGTAGTTATGATACAAACCACGGTTTGGATCGAAACCATGGTTTGCCATCCCAAAATTGTCACGCCAAACAGCTCCTAAGAAAATGCCATTTCCGCGGTGGGAGGATGTCGCTAACCCTAATCTAGGGCTAGGTCGAACCTGACGCCACCAGATGGATTCTGATTGATAAAAAGGACGCCAAAAGAGATGATTTGGGCGCGATTCGAACGCGCGCTCTTTCGAACTACGGATTTTGATCAAACTGACCTAAACGTAGCGCCTTAGACCACTCGGCCACCAAACCATAAATGCTTGCTCATGTTTTGCACTATATTCGCATTCAATATGCTTTCACAATAAATATATGGTAACATGGCTATTAAATCTCTTCCTCCCTACCCAAGCATAAAGAAGCTAAATCGGAACGGGCCTTTCCCCTCCCTCACCGTTATGGTTCCGTTCCGAACTTCGATGCAGAGGGTTAGTGTGCCCACAACTGCTGAACCACTGGGTTAGGGTAAAAGAGGCCCCTTGGCACGTTCGGTATTCTACCCCGAGGAGGCGCACCGCTCATACTGGCCACACCACACTCGAATGCTCTTTCTCCTTTCCCGAGCGACAACCTCCCCTCTTCCCTGAACTCACCAGACCATTCATACAGACATCCTCCACTATGCGGTTGCCCACAATACTCGGAGCCGCTGCCCTGGCATCCCTCTCCCTCTTAACTTCGCCCGCTGCCGCTACGGCCCTTACCTATAAGCTTGCTCCTAACGAGAAGCAATGCTTCTACTCAACTGCCGACAAGAAAGGGTCTAAGGTGGCCTTCTATTTTGCTGTATGTTTTTTCTCCATGGCTCCCAAATGTTTTCCTTCTCGGTCTTAACCGTTTGGAATAGGTTCAATCGGGCGGTTCCTTTGATGTCGATTATAAAGTGACGGGCCCTAACGATAAGGTTATTCTTGATGGGTCCAAGGAGAGACAGGGCGATTTTGTCTTCACCGCGAATGAACCTGGGGAATATAGCTTCTGCTTTTCCAACGATATGTCTACGTTTGCCGAGAAGATGGTAGATTTTGAGATCGCTGTATGAGCACTGTCCTCCTATTTGTCTGAGTTCTACTTAACGGTATATAGGTCGAGAACGAAGCCCGAGCCGAGCTCCCGTCAAAGCAAGGTACCTCCCCCGAGCATCTCTCATCCCTCGAAGAGTCACTTTTCAAGCTCTCCGGTCAACTCTCCACCATTTCCCGTAACCAAAAGTACTTCCGCACCCGTGAGAACCGCAATTTCAGCACCGTCCGCTCAACCGAATCCCGAATCTTCAACTTCTCGGTTATCGAGTCCCTTATGATGGTCACGATGTCATGTCTCCAGGTCTTCATTGTTAGATTCTTCTTCCAAGGTGCACGTAAAGGTGAGATAAACGCCCTCCTGACTTCTTCCCCCTACAAACCCCCTTATCAACCCATGAGTCCTCGTGTTTGGTTTTGCTTGCCCCTTTCGCCACTCTCATTCCGCTAAAGCATATAGCAGGTTATGTGTAAACGGGACGTGTATCTTTTTCTTTTTTCTATGGATGATATTGTTTGTATTACAGCAGATATTTTTTCAGTCAATGGAGTTGTGATATCAAAAGTTTGCATAGGCCGTTCCGTTATGACAGATTTGGATGGATTAAGAAATATATCCCAGTGGATTATGAAGTGTGTGGACGACGGGCAGCATGGTTTTTTCCTTTCTCCAATACGGTCACAGCATTAGGTAGTATGCGTTTTAACAAGGAGTTCGGGGGTAATTGGCATTCGAAGGACACCTATCTGATAAGGGAGAAGAACGTTGGTCACGACGGAGAAGGGTGGTGAGCACCGCCCGCGAATATCTTTATAGGGGGCCATCTATGCATGCAGAAAGAAATCCTATAATGAAAAACAGGGCTATTGTAGAGATGCCGATCAAAGAATCGTGAAGTAAATAAGATACCTGCCTCTAATAACACAAGGGCGGGGCTCAATCGGCCCAACACCACCCCTCCCATCCACTTCCCTCGCCCTCCCAGCTCTGGAAACGTTGCAATGTTCGATATATATGTGGTAGCCACCGGTATGACAAACTACCGAACGACGAAACAAACGATGAACGAGCGATGAAAAGTCGCAACAAGTCGTCTATACAGCATGTTAAAAACAAGTATCAAACGCACAAACGGTATACAAACCAAAAGAAACAAAAATATAACTATGGAAACAAACGAAGAATATGAAAGAAGGATTTACATTTCTTCACCCTCTTTCCCCCTTGACAAACCAGCCGGCCACACCGTGTCTCAGTCAACCCGGAACTCCATCCGTGAATAATACGCCTGCAAGAAATAATGGTTAACCAAACGAAGTAGTACAATACATGACTCTAGCAGTTTCTTTTCTTTTCTTTTCTTTTCTTTTTAGTAAGTACCGTTTTCACTTCTAACTGTACTTTGTTGGTGGTAAGTGGGTGGGCACATACACCCTTACCCTCCTTATAACAGAGTATATAAATATAAATGTGTGTATATATATGCGTGTGTGTGTGCCCACCTACCTACTACCCGTGAGGCTACTACACCCCATCCAGATTCAATTGCTCACATTTATTCCCCAACTTAGACACCTGCAAGAATACGTCTGTGCCGTAGCCGTCGAGACTATGCAATTCTAGACTGCCGGCCCAGTACTCGGCGTACACCCTACTCATTGGCAGGCCCATTCCCAATCTTAGGTTCGGCGACCGGGACGTCAGCCTGGAGAGGGAAGTGTCCATACTCTCCCTACGGGAATGAGTGTGCGCCGTTTTCTGGAGTTCCTGCAGCGTGGCGGCCATCTTCGGTACCTGGGAGAAGTTCTGGAGGTAACTGGCTGCGCGGGGGCCCTTGGCGAAGGACCATAGGTGGGCGAGTTTGGCTATGGGTATACCGCCACCTTGATCGGAGACGCGGAAGATTATATGTTCCTTTGTATGGCAGATTAGGACCCTGATGGGGGGGAGGGAAGTAGACGATGGGGTATGGTGATCTATGGTGGCTTGGATGGAGTTGCGCAGGAGCTCGCCGATTATATATTCCAGGTGGGAGGGAATGTATGGGAAAGTCGTGTCTAGGCGGCCCTCGATTTGGACCTCGGGAATGGGAGAGGTGGAGCCGTTTGCTTCCCGGGCGAGTTCTAGTGTGTGCTTGCCAACTTGCTCGACCACTTCGCGGGCGTTGCAGCGGAGGAAGACCTCGCCGACGAAGTCGTGAGGCTGGTGGCTCACGGAGTCGGGGAAGTGGAAAGGGGAGTTGAAGGTGTCTGTCAATGCTAGGTGTTGTTCGGCTATAACTCTTCTTGAAATCCTCTAATGTGGGGATTTAGCCATCGAATGATTCAAAATAACAACATATAGAAGGGAAAGGACAATTTTTTCACATACACTCCTAAGAATAACATTCATAAACCGGTCCAACTCATGTGACGGCACCAAATCATTACACTCTAGCACGCCCATAGCAAGACTCGGTATGACAGTAAGGTGCTCCTGCAACGCCGTCTTAACAATCTCACAGAACTTCTCGTTATCCTCCAGAGTCTTGATCTCGGGGATCCTACGGAAGGACTCAAATGCTTTATAGTACAGCTCGTACACCTCCGATAAATGCCTGTTCGTGACGACCACGTACGGCAGTTTCTGCATATCACGGATGCGGTGGGCTATGCGCAGGGGGAGTTCAGTGCGCACGTAGTTTGCCGAGCTTATGATCTTCTTCTCGTCCAGGTTGCGTCCGCCGAAGAAGACTAGTTGGCGGAGGGAGATGGGGTGGGGTGGCTGAGCTACGTAGGAGTCCAGGACTCCCGAGGCACGCCAGCGGGGATTATGCTGGATTGAGGAGAGCTGTCGAGCATTGACCTTGGGCGGTATGGTGGGAGTGGTGGTGGGGATGACTCGGGAACGGAGTATTTTTGCATGTGAGCCGACAAGAACAGCTTGAGTCAAGGGCGATTCTAGCGAGCTGGCGCAATGTCGCATTCGCGACGGGACCTGAAGGATTGTAGACATTCTTGTGTAAATGCCATTGATCAATGGACAGGTTAGGGGGGAAGTGGAGGAGGAAGAGGTAGGTGGGAGGGATGAAGAAGGTCAATTCTATGAGGGGTGTGGAAGGGGGACGAAGAGTGAGACGGTGGGGTTTGTGGTCGTGTGTGCTGAGTCACGGGAGTTGGGTAAAGCTCATTACCGATAGTATGATAGCGTTAGACTACACTGTCACTACTCGAGTACAGTAAGTGTGGGTTGGGAGTTTCAGAACTTTTGAGGGTGCTTCATACCGTACTTACCCTAGGGTTACCGGTGGGAACGGCGTGGGATATCATTGGTGCAGATTGCCGACTCGTTCAGTGGTTCCCCGCAGCATCTTTCTTGATTTTACCTGGGTGCAAGAGAAGTGGGGGTGCGAAAGAGATACTCCACGCTGATGTATCGTATCTCGAGCCCAGTTGACACGATTGAGCTCTAGATCTTCGCCCATCTAATTATAAGTTGGAGGTTTGTGAGGATGAGGCTCTATTCAAGTACTCTCGAGTACGAGTACCATGCTATGCGAGGCCCTCTAGCCCGTAGGTGTTCTTTTCGCGGGAAATGGCACCACTCGATTGCGCCTCAGTTGCAAGGCTCGATAAATATTTTGAGCAAAAAGAGAAAAATTCATTCGAGTTCGTCCGTTACCACTTCCATTGGATCTTGTGTAAAGAGACGGAATTGAAGAAGGAGGGAGATGAAGGTTTATTGTCGGTTGCTGACACTGATGTTCTTCCTTCGTGTCTCTTTCTTCCTCCTAAATACCCCTTTTTACTCCTTACAAAACCGCCGAACCCATCAACGACACGCGGTGTCCATGAGTCTCCACGCAATCAACTGCGATTCCATCTGCGCGCCCCACAAAACTATGGTTGTGGATCCGGCGCTTGATCACTGAGTTCCTAACTTGGCAGTCCGGGTATGGATGCATTTTGTGACAAAATGCATTCCTAAGGGATCGCCAACAGACCCCCGGGGAGGACGGAGAATCCAAAAAGCCCATCCAATCACACACCATGGCGGGTTGGGCCAGTCCTTTTTTTCCGCTCTAAAACATCAAATACCTGACAGAGAAATAGGTGACGGTAACGGTGCGAGTGAGTTCCTATGACGGATGCCCGAATTGAAGTACTTCCAGTGTGGAATCAGGGAGGGGGACGAAGGAAGCCTCGCACGAAGGACTTTTCGGGGTCAGTCTCGGTGACTATTGTGGAAGCACTATAGCTACTAAGGCTACTCACGAAAGGATATACTGGGGTTGACTATTTGGGGGGGGTAAGGAGGACTGGCACCAGCCAGCAAGCGATCATTGGCTTTCCTTTGGAAGAACATATCCTGCCGGTGGAGGACGGCCAGAAGGAGGTACAGGTCCCGCCAAGGCGGCAAGAACCACGTGCTGCGGGGAAATCTTGGTGATGGAGCACTTGGGAATCTTGGTATTATGCGACTGACGAGCCCCGTCAAGCATAGCTGGCACCGCCTGCAGAGACGATGCATCGGGGTGAGCGATCTTACAACTAAGGCTCTACGATAGGAGTGAAGCACCGGGATAACTTATGATTGATTACGTAAATATCACGAAAGGATAAAGGCAGCGCGGTGTCGAGCAAGACAAACGGGATGCACGCGAGCAAACGAGATGCTAATTCAAGTAGCGGTGGTGAGGCAATTTGGGATATATACCTCTTCTACCCGTAGACCCCTGAGCCTCGATATCAAAGAAGGAAAACAGGGAACCCTCACCCGCGGAATCCTCGCAGAATGTCCGCGGTATGATAGATTCCTTTCACGCTGGGGCAATATTGTTTCCGGCAGAGTACCGGTATCGGTATGATACCAATGGGTATTTCCAGGGCCATCTGGCCACCTGAAAATAGGACAATTGATATTCGGGATGAATTTCCTGGTGTTCCACCTACCCGCACTGGTGCATTGATGGCGATAAATAGTGGTAACTTATGGCCCTAAGGGAAAAATAAGGGCCAAATCCTACCATACATAATTAATTTTGTGATCCTGTGCAGTGCTATCGTACGGTATATGGTACCGTATCCGTACTCTGAGCGTTGGAAACTCACGGCTGAATTTCGAGCTCTGGTTGGCGGGATGGTGTGTTCTCTTGCCTTGCTTGGGGCTAGCGTGGTCCAGCTTTCAGCGGGGCAATCAAGCCGCACGGGCCAGTAATGGTATGAGTGCATTTATGAATCCGCCAGCAGTGATTTGCGATGAAGGAGTACCGGCTTTGTGGGAAGCACTAGTTCGGTATATCACGGTGCTTGAGTATGAGCCAGTGCGAAGGCATGGTACTTGCGCATTGCAAAAGTTTCCGGAAATGTGGACTTTTGGCTTGGTGCTAACTTAGATATAGCCACCTGATAAAATGTGCCGAGCCATGTCTCCAGATTTCTGGAAACTTTTGCAATGCGCAAGTACTGTACTAGTATCATAATATTATATACCGGTATGGTTCCAGGCATTTGAATTCAGCACCGGTGGGCAATCAGTCTTGCTTACATAATACCTAAAAAGTGGCGTCTGGTCAAAATACCCTCAAAAAAATGACCATCTTATATGGGTAATTTAAACCTTTACTATCTCTATTAATATTGCTCTTATTGAAAATCAGAAAGCATAGAACTGGTGAGGACCCCTCTGGGAACTTCTATGAAGCCACATCTTTCTAAAGATTTGGCTGTGGTTGGAAATTTCGGATAATCATTATCTTAGTCTTTTCCGTTGGTTTTCAATTGCTGGGCATCAGAATGATCCTCGAGGATTACTAAGTTTACAGCCACACATGTGACGGCTGTGGTATGCTAGAGCAAAAGGCCCCACTGGAAGCCCCGCAATAAGCCACACTAACGCATACGCATACCTCTCCTTTCGAGCTTCTGTCGCGGCTTCCTTAAACCCTCTCTTCAGAGTCCAACCTGGTATCGAAGGGACCCCCCAGTCTTGCACCTAACTTTTCAAGGACAGCATTGTGAACTTCCTCTAATCGCCACCCCACTGTTCTCTCCTCCCCCCGCTCCTCGTCATATCTTCTCCCTCTCCCCACAAGCACCATCGTCTCACATCAGGTACGTTTGTGTTTCCCATCACTAACAATCGCGTTAAGATCAATAAGAATCATCCTTATACTACACACACAATTTCTATTGTTATGCCAAACACCGAGCTCTAACATAAGCCTTCTTCACCCATTTCCCCTCCTCTATCTTTTTTGTCCAACTCCCTCACATGCACCCTTCTTCCTCCGCCACTTGGGACCCATCCCTAATCTAACGAATCCCCCTTCTTTTGCCTCAGTCCCGATCTCCTATCAAGACAACTTTTACTTTCCACCTACCCCTCCACGTTCGTCCGCACTAGCTCCAAAGAGTGGGCATTATAAAACGAAAAAAGTTCTCCGTTAATTTCGCCTCCTCGGTTGGAATAATGGATACAGTAAGTGCACAAGCTTGACTAATTCACTGCGTAATAAGCCTTACCTGAGATCATGCGCCGCTAACAAATGGGTCTTACCAAGGAACTGCCCGACGATCAGGCTATGGTCATAGATGGTTTGGACCAGGACAACGGAAAAACCCAGGATGTCACCATAATAAGTCCACAGCAGTCGATAGATTCCGGCTCTGCTGACGACAAGGACTCTATAATGTTGGCTGATGACTGTAATAAAACCCCAGTAGTATTGTTGAAAATTTAACTGAGTTATTGCACAGACGAAGCTATGAAGAAAAATCTTCTCCCAGATATTCCTGATCTCGAGACAGAGGACGAGACTACCTACACATGGAAAATTGAGAATTGGAGAAGGATGGAGCGGAGGTCCCATGGTCCAGTATTTAATTGTGGCGGTTCCCCATGGTACGGAACTGAGTGGCATTGCCGATAACGATCTACGGATGTCCATTAACAGATTCTTAGGCGCGTTCTTTTTTTCCCGCAAGGAAACAATTGCGACTTCACATCTTTCTACCTTGAGCAAGGCTTTGACGAAAAGCCCCCAGAGAATTGGTATAAATGCGTTCAATTTGGACTTGTACTTTGGAATCCAAATGACCCATCAGTACACGTGACACACCGTGAGCTTTCTTAGTCTGTTGGATATGGCGAATATGCATTATCTAACAAGGTCACTGGCTTTAGAGGCCCATCACCGTTTCACCGTCGATGAAGGTGATTGGGGGTTCACCAAATTTGCTGAGCTAAGGTCGTTAATGTGCACAACAAAGGAGAGGGCACGGCCACTGGTTGAGGACGAATCCGCGAACCTCACGGCATACGTTCGTGTCGTAAAGGATCCGACAGGTGTCTTATGGCATAACTTCCTAAAGTATGCTCCTTAGAAAGACATAATGATCTCTGATGCTAAATGTCAACCAGCTATGATTCAAAGAAAGAAACCGGTTATGTTGGGCTCAAGAATCAGGGTGCTACGTGCTACCTTAATTCTCTACTGCAATCTCTATATTTCACCAATAGTTTTCGGAAGGTATATATACGACTTTGAGGGATATAGGAACATATTTTAATGATAATCCATAGGCTGTCTACCAGATCCCTACCGAGAACGAACCACTCTCAAATAGCGCACTCACCTTGCAGCGCTTGTTTTACCTTCTTCAGACATCCAATGAGGCAGTTGGGACCTACGAGCTTACACGATCTTTTGGATGGGAGACACAAGATATATTTGCTCAGCAGGATGTCCAGGAACTCAATCGCATCTTAATGGAGAGCTTGGAGCAAAAAATGAAAGGAACTCAGGCAGAAAATTCTCTGACAAAATTGTTTGTAGGGAAGACAAAAACCTATATCAAGTGTATCAATGTGGACTACACATCCGAGAGGATTGAGGATTTTTGGGATATCCAACTCAACGTACGAGGCTTCAAAAACTTGGATGAGTCTTTCAAGGACTATATCGCAGTTGAGACGATGGACGGAGAGAATAAATATTTTGCTGAAGGCCATGGGCTCCAAGATGCAAAGAAAGGAGTGATATTCGAGTCTTTTCCAGAAGTCCTACATCTGCATCTGAAACGTTTCGAGTACGATTTGAACACGTATGCGATGCAGAAGGTATATCGCTTGATCCGTCTTTTTGGGCATCATTGGCTTATTTGCTCCTGCATGGTAGGTGAACGACCATTACGAATTTCCCGAGGAATTTGATGCGGCGCCGTATCTCTCCGAAGATGCCGATAAGTCGGAACCCTACACATATGCTCTACATGGGTTCGTTATCCCAGTCTAATAATTGTTAACAATTCTAACCCAACCCAGCGTTTTGGTCCATAGCGGCGATCTTAATGCGGGTCATTATTACGCTTTTCTGAGACCTGAGAAGGATGGCAAGTTCCTAAAGTTTGATGACGACCGCGTCACGAAGGCAACCCTGAGGGAGACAATGGATGAGAACTTTGGGGGTGACTATGGGCCAGCTACTAATGGACTTCCGAGAAACCCACAAGCTCGAGCTATTTCTATCAAAAGATCTATGAATGCCTATATGTTGGTCTATCTCCGGAAAAACAAGATCGACGAGATTTTGCCCCCGGTGACCGAGGCGGACACACCTGCACATCTACGTATGTTTTGCACTCTTTTTCTTTTTTCCTCTAGAGGGGCGCCCTACGGGTTGGGGCGGAGCTAATTGGCAAAACAGAGAAGAAACTGGACGAGGAAAGGGCAACTCGCGAATTACGCAAGAGAGAAAGGGATGAGCAGCACTTATACCTCAACGTGAAGGTTATAACGGAGAGTCAGTTCAAAGCTCACCAAGGCTTCGATCTTACATCCTGGGATGACAAGGATCAGCCCGAGGAAGCTCAACCAAGGCACTACCGGGTCCTCAAAGCTTCTCTCGTCAAAGATCTTGTTGAAAAGGTCGCCACAGATATTCGCGTTGATCCTAGCAACGTGAGACTATGGATAATGGTCAATCGCCAGAACAAGACTGTGCGTCCGGACCAGCCTCTCACTATACCAGAAATGAGTATGGCCCTCAATTCTTTGTTCGAGAAGATCCAATCTTCTAATACCAGGACATTAGGTATTGAGGACGCCTCAAATAAACACAACAACAAGTCGAGCGACTTTAGGCTATGGGCAGAGGTTGCAACTGAAGCTAAACCAGGAAAAAACCTTGAGCCCTGGGCTCAGGCCCGAGATTCAAACAGTGCTTGGATAGTTGTATTTCTGAAACGATATGACCCCGAGTCACAGACACTGCGCGGAGTTGGCCACTTATACATGAAGAAAAATGACAAGGTTGCAGAGCTAACACCAGCGATTCTGGCTGAAATGAACTGGCCGCCGGGCACACCTCTGAAGCTTTATGAGGTTCTCCCCCCGCTATTGCATGCGGTAAATTATAATGCTAACGGATCTGCAGGAAATAAAACCACAAATGATTGAGCCCATGAAGCCGAAGCAAACCTTCCACCAGGCTGAGATTCAGGATGGTGATATCATATGTTTTCAGAAAGCGTACACCGAAAAAGAGTAGGAAGACTTCTCACTTAAACGGAGGAGAAAATGCTTACGTTATCATAGGGCAGTAGCGCTCTATCAAAAAAGTTTGATGCCGGATGCCAAAGACTTTTATGATCTTTTAGTCAACAGGATTGTCATCAAATTTCATCCAAAGAATCCCAATGTTGCAGAGGGGAAGGCCTTCGATCTAACACTTAACAAGAAAATGACGTATGACCAGGTATGTATAAGCCTCCGGCTTCATCGAGCAATTGCTAATGTTTTTGGATAACAGCTCGCAGACAAAGTTGGTGACTATCTTGATGCGCCACCCACGCATCTAAGATTTACCACCATCAATTCTGGCACTGGGGGTGCGAGGGCGATAATCAAGCGAAATCCCAATACGACGCTCCATCAGATGCTTACCACCACCTACTACAGCAATACGACCATCTCACCAAATAGTCTATTCTATGAAGTTTTGGAGTTATCACTCACCGAGCTCGAGACGATGAAAACTCTCAAGCTATACTGGCTGCCTGAGGGGATTGTGAAGGAGGAGCAAGTCGAGATCTTGGTCCCCAAGAATGGCCAAGTTCAAGACATCGCTGCAATGCTTCAGAAGAAGCTCGAACTAGATGACGAAACTGCGTCAAAATTAAGATTCTACGAATCTCACATGGGCAAGTTCTATAAGGAGTTAGAGCCTGCCTTCAATGTAGCCGGGATACAGGAGTACATGAGTTTATTAGTTGAGCGTAAACCAAATGAGGAGCTAGAGATGGAGGAAGGCGATCGATTTATCCATGCTTTCCATTTCCACAAGGAGCCAAGTAAGGCTCACGCTTTTGGGATACCTTTCAAATTCGTTGTCAAGCAGGTGCATACAATCATTCTTTCGTTCCTTGTCTCTTAAATGCTAGGCTAACAGAGTCGGCTTGTTTTTCTTTCTCACAGGGCGAAATCTTTGAGAAAACCAAAGAACGATTGCAACTTCGAACAGGTATCAAAGGCAAGCCATTTGAGAAGATTAAGTTTGCCGTCGTCAGAAAATCAAATACCCCGAAGCCAGTGTATCTTTCGGATGGCGAGTACCCCCTTGCCTTTACGGCTTGGTGCCATAAAACCCGTGCTAACATGCTCGATATAGAGGACATACTTGCGGACGTAGCCTCGGAGTCGGATGATGTGCTTGGATTAGACCACGTTGATAAGAACAGTCGTACCTGGGGCAGGTCTGGGGGACCGGAGATACGGATTAAATAGATGTGGCATGGCTGGGTTTCTCGCTTTCATTCCGTTAATCCTTTCAGTTTTTTTTCCTCTCTTCCATCTGGAACATAAACTCGTGATTTCAGTTGAAACTATTAAATACTTGCTTGGGTGTGGCGGGTCTTTCTCCTTTTTTATTTTCAATAATCTCCCCCTATTCCATTCCAGTGATCTATGTACGCAGGTTTATACGCTCTAAGTTGTGGTCGTTGGTTGTCTTCCCTCTTGCTTGGTTTCCCTTCTTTCATTTCCTTTCAGACGGTGCTGCAGTAGGGATACCAAGGTTCTCTCTTTTCCATTCACTAAGACATGTCCTGGCGAGAGCGTGGGTTAGTTGGTAATCGATATATAAAAAACAGACGAGAAAGGGAAACGATAGGCTGATAAATGTAAACCAACATTCAAAATTTCTCAATGGAGTTAAAGCGTACTGCAACCAAGTGCCTTTTGTTTTTCTGTTTTTCCCCCTCTTCCTTTCTCCCTTTCTTTTCATATTTTTTCTTTGGCAGATTTTTATTTTCTATAATAGGGTCATGTCTACGCTAAGTTGGGCCCACTGATTCGACATCTCTAATCAGGCAATCTAGGATGCACACCAGCAACCTCTCTAGAGGATGAGAGAAAACAACAGGGGGGGGGGAGAAAAAAAAGCAATCACTCCAATATATCGCAAAGCCTGTCAAGATAGACATCAGGCACAACTGTGGCCCCCTCCTCGAGGATCTCCTCCTCAGTGGAAACACCCGTCAAGACGGCCAACGTCCCGCCCAAGCCACCCTCGATCCCAAAGCGAATATCAGTATTCAGGCGATCCCCAACCATGCAAGCCCTCTTCCTATCGAGCTTGAGCACCCCCTCGATCGCGTCCATCATAGCCTGCGATGGCTTCCCCAGCGACACGGGTGTGCGCCCAGTCATGTAAGTCAAAGGCGCAGATATAGCGCCAGCGCCAGGGAACAACTTCCCATGCGTCGGAAACGTCGAATCTATATTCGTCGCCAGAAAGACAGTCTCAGGGTTGCGCAGGTACTGGTACGCCCGCGCCAACTTCCTATACGAAATGGTGTGATCGAGGCCACACAGGACGACACCGACGTCCTCATCGGGACCGAAGGAGTTGTAGTCTTCTGGAGTCATATCCCCGCCGTCATCACTGATGTACGTGACCCCCTCTGCGGCCAACTCTTCCTTGATGCCGGATTCACCGATCACGTAGACCTTTTTGTCCCGTGGTAGCTGAAGCACGCGGGATATGTAGATCGCCGAGGAGTAGGCGCTGCAGAATATCTCGTTAGCGTCGCAGGGGATGCCGAGGTCTTGAAGTTTTTTCTGGTACGTTGCGCGAGATTTTGTGGAGTTGTTGGTTACGAAGAGGAGGTGCTTGCCCAGACTGCGGAGATGGGCGAGGGTTTCAGCGGTGCGGGGGAGGAGGGTCTTGCCTTGCCAGAGGACGCCTATGATGATGGTGGCATCGTTAGGCACATTTGAGGGGTGGGGGAGGGAGGAGGGAGGGAGGGGGGAGCACCGTCGCAGTCAAAGAGGAAAATCTGGGGAAGTACCTGTTAGCTACCATTCCAAACTGAAGAATCGCAGGATTGGAAAGGGAAGGTTCAAACATCAAACTTATCAATGAACGCCGCCAATTCCTCTGGCTTCCCGCTGAGTTTTCGTGATGGCATTGTATCGTATCGTATCGTGAAGTTAGAGAAAAACGTTGAGGCGAAATGCCAAGTTTGGTACAAGTTATCGTAACGGAGAGCTTTTAACGTGGGGTCGGAAGGGAAGGAAGGAAGGGGAAGGAAGGGAAGGTAACGGGTACGGTAACACAGGTTAAATTTTGTTCCTTCCCCCGCCCCTCCCCCGGCTAATCTAGTCTACCCGCAGTGCAGCGGCCGGGGCTGTGATCCCAAAGTTAAGGCTTGGTATACTATAACTCAGGGTGGTTAGTTCAGCGGTTGGTCGCCGCTGGTGCGAGTGATGAGTTGTGATCGCAGAGCCGGGTTTGGGGGAAATAGAAGTTGAAGAGTGAATATTTCAAAATCCAATACGATACACGACCAATTTACGTTACCCTGTTGCCCAGTATATGGAGTCCCAACTTAGTATGGTATGGCACCGTATATCGATCCAACACTCCGGAACAGTTGGTTTGGGACGGATAACCAAAGGCCTCAGTTTGGCCGGCCAGTATGTAACCAAACCAAACCAAACCAAACCAACGGACCAGCTGGCTGACACAGCCGTCACAAAACCAACCAACTACGGTACGGTATCAGACTTGGTATTTAAAACAGTATGAGAACCACCTTGCGTAAAAGCTAATGCCGGGCGCCAACCAGGTAGGCAGGTATTATAAGCAGGTAATTCGGGTCCACTGCGCAGGATGAATATAGCGCTATAGTTACTAGTATTGCACTGGGTATGCTAGGATCACACTTCACTACCCCATGGGGCGCCTGGATTGATGATGTCTCACTCCTAGTTGGTGAGGGAGAGAAGTGTGGGGGCTTGGTGTCGCGGGGTCTGTCCGTGGCGGAAGGATGGTTGGTCTACCTACCAGTGGCTAGACTGTTGTCTCGTGTCCTATAATTTACATATCATACTTTGGCAGAAGTAGTGAGGGTAGCTTAGGAGATGAGTACAGATATTGGGGAGTGGCGGCTTCGTAATTGGCCTTGCGCAGCTTCGTAGTGCCAATATGGCGACTGGAAACGAAACTTGAAGGGTTAATAAAACAAAAACAAAAAAATGAGCCAATCCACTTGTTACTAATATACAATAGAGATCAAAATTTAATACAAATCAGGGGAGTGTTTTTATTTTTTTATTATTCAGTCTAATCTAGAGGGTTACTAGTATTCGATTGTCAAAGAATCAATCGCAAACAGTGGAATATTGATGTCAGAGGAGTAAAAGAACAAAACATGTAAAGCAAGCAAAACAAACTAAAAACTAGACTCTGCCTTTTTAACTCCGATCCCTAGTTTTCCCACTCCAACGAACAGTGAACAGGATTTTGATTTTTGATTTCGTGGTTGAGGAAAGGACGAAGGCTGCACAACCACCCATATCCGCCCAATCGAGAAACCACCACCACACCCAGTAAAATGGGGAGTTTAGAGCAACTCATCACAAGTCCAATCCTCATAACTGCACCACCGGTCAGCGCCAACTGAAACTACCCAACATGTCTAGGAAGAAGGGCGAAAAGGAAAGAGAAAAAAATGAAACAAACTTACTATCCATCCGGCAAGTATCTCCTAACAACCAACGGAATCTTCTTCTCTTGCAACTCCTTGAGAGCGATCAGCAGCGGGTCCGTCTCACCACCGGTATCTACGAGTACCGGAGCATTCATGCTGATCTGCAGCGCCCGGGTCCCAAGCACCCGAGCGCGTTCGTATTTGGTCAGGTAGGGAGTCGTGGTGCGCTTGTCGTCGGGGATACGCTTTGGATCTCTCCCACCGCGCGCCGCACCAGAAGCTGCTGCCGCGGCCGCGGCCGGATCGCCGGAGGCCACGTAGTCGTGATTCCCGTTGGTAACGCCGTTCTCATCGCCGTTGTCTGAGATGATGTCTTGCGGGTCGGCGTCGAAGTCATTCTCTTCGTAGTCATTTTCGTAAGCGTCTTGGGCGAAGCTGTTATTGTTGTTGGGTTTGGAGTCAGCTTTTGTTTTGAGGGGAGGGGGGTGAAGTGTGGTGAAGTGGAATGTATCGGAAATTTTGAGGAATGGTTACTCGTTCTCTCCATCGTCGCCTCCCCCGTAGTCAGACATTATAAAGGAAGAGTAGGTATTGAAAGCTTGTTGGTTGAGTGGTCTTCCGTGAGAGAAGGAGTGTTGAAGGAGCGTTCGTTGGTGGTGGTGAGACGAGCAAACAGATGGAAGGAAAATTGAAAGATGAGTTCGACGAGAACCCTACTGCAGGGTTATCATCTCTTCTATCAGACTAAGCCTAATCTGGTAAAGACTGCCACCCCAAGACTTTTGCTTTATGAGGCTCTAGCCTTTGTTCTCGACTCACATCTCGAACACCTCTTGAAAGTTAAGGGTACAAGTAGACTACACTCCCATTCGCAAAGTCTTCGCGGAAAGACAGGTACTCGAGTACTGTGGCAATGTCTTGGTGGCAACCAAGGTATCATACCAGGACAACCTTTACAGTTCAGATTATGCACGAAATCTTGTATCAGTACCTTTACTACCGTCAAGACATTGCCACAGTACTCGTACCTCTTTCCGCCAAGACTTTGCGAATAGAACTGCCGGTATACTCGAGTATTACAGTTCCGCCAGGATGAGGTACAGGTATGGTATCATACTTGCACCCCGATAATGAACGTCAAGTTTAGTATAGTCGTCCAAAGAAAATAAAGAGCCATGAGTAAGCAACTGTGAAGAATTTTAAACAGAGCATGGCGGAGGAAAAATAATAGAAACACCATCGGATTACCTCCCATATCGTCAGGTCAAGTTGTATTCAACGGCACCGGCTACAGCAATCCGGGAAGGTTTAGACTAACTCAAACTCAGAAACATGAGTACCTCCTCCTCCTCCGATCCCATTATCCTGCTATGGGATTGGCAGAATTTGTTGAGTTGAAACAATTTCTACCCCCATCTGGACGACCCTCAAGACCCAAATCTCCATCCCCATAGCATGGCCAGATATATGCAAGCCCGCTTAATTGGTTACTAGTTACTCATTATAGATGATTAAATTTGTACGGAGATGGGGGTTAAATATCTGGAAAAATTAACTCGAATGCGTTGGTTGCCATAACTCTTTACGCCGGGGGAATTTGCATGAGGAATTTGAACCCGGGCTGTTAGTCCGTAATAGTAGACTAGTTGCTTCACTATGAAGAGGCCCAATAGCGGGATGCGACTATATGATGCCGTCTAATTAACCAAGTAATTCTAAAGTACAGTACATATTGAACCAGTCGAATTCCCTTGTTTTAACTAAAGTGAAAAGAAATTTACTGCGCAATAAGGAAAGCCCCTAATAAACTCCCAATCCGAAACTGACAGAGCACCCACAAACCATGGTGTCCATCATTTTATATAGAAATAGCCCAAGATACACAGCAGGTCTCCTTACTCATCACTTTCTTCTTCATCGCCCTCCTCTTCCTCTTCCTCTTCCGAGGATTCTTCCTCTGCCTCGGCAAGCCACTTGACGAACGCCTCAGTGGCCTGTCTGACCTTGCTCATTCCACCTACATCGGTAGAGCTCTTCTCGTCCGCCCACCAGATATTAATAGCTTCCTCCTCTACTATATCCAGTTCAAAGACCCTTTGAGCAACAGTCAGGAGAAGGCTACTCCCGTTCTTCCTTTCAACGCAGTCCTTTTGTACCAGTAACAGGAAATCCGATTGGTCTTCCTGATCAAAGATCATGCGCTTCACCAGGGGCTCCCAACGGGTGAAGACTTCATTAGTAGCTTGTGGCAGGCCCTTCGACTGGGTGGCCACAACCAGTTCTATACGGCTATGAAGAGCGGAGACTGCGGCTTTGCGGACCCGGTGCCAAGATGCATTGGCCGTCATCCTAAGGCCATTAAGTTCCAATGAGGCCACTTCAACGGGATGGTCTCCTTCCATTGCTGTGAGAAGAGATACGGTCGCTTCATTATGCCATGCATCCGCCTCAGTATTATCTTCCGATGTTGCCGTTGTCACCGAACCCGAGCGCTCTCTAGGTTCCCTATCTCCAGAGGTAATATCATCATCGGAATCCTCACCGTCGTCAGAAATGGTGGATATCGAGGATTCTGAGTCATTGACAAGATCTCCCCCCTGAAAGCCTGCGATTTGAGGTCAGCTCAAAAAACCACCAAAAATATTGAAGAGCTGGCCTACCCAGGCTATCCATCTTCAATCTTATAACCTCATCCTCCTCCTCAGACTCCGAGTCCTCATATTCATGCCCGCTTAAATAGCGTTCATCCCCTCTACCATCAGAATCAGAATCTGTATCGGATTTTCTTGTGTAGGCGGTGATCCTGCTTCCGGCCTTAACCGTGGTACCGTCCGGGACATTTACGTTATAGGATATCAACGCTCCCTTCTCAACAATGCAGTCTTTCCCCAGCTTCACTCCGTTGGCAATGACCGAGCTGTATACCCTACACCCATCTCCAATGGTTACGTCATCCCAGATGTAAGATCCATCAATAACCGCGCCTGATCCAATCTCACAATTTCTACCGATAGTGCTGATTCCCACAACACTTCCTTCGCCAACGCTAGCCCCTGTCCCAATAATTGTCAATGGCTTGATAGTAGCCGACTGCTCCAGGAATGCGCCTTCGTCTATGTAACGGCCGCCCACCGCGGAGTCATAGTTTTGATCGCCTAGGAAATTGGTATCCGGGACCACCGGGTATGCTAATTGCTCCATCAGATCCCTGCTGACCCCGTCATATGCCTTAAGATTTCTTACACGGGCTAAGTAGTAGCCCTTAACTATGTGAGTATGAATGGTTTTTCCATAGAGATCGTAGTCAGTTAGGATGCCGTGGAGGAAATGCCGGCGGATATGTTGATAATCGAAATTCTCTGTAAATAGAGCAGGTACGTCGGGAGAGCAGATATCCAGATAGCAATCAATCAGATCATTCCTCACCTGAAGCTCGGAGTGGTCTTTGAACAGTTCACGAGGCACCAGTGCGCCCCCTCTTCCGTATGGGGCAATCTCGTCATAGTGGACACACCGATTTGTAGCAGGGTCAATCAAAAACACCCCTTCCTCGCTCTTTGCCCTGCCTCCAAATCAACATCCTTCCTCTCCTCCAAAAATTGAAGTTGGGAGTTTACTTTGCCCGGAGCCCACTGCTGCCCTCCTTCAGAATCATAGTCATGATAGCATTTTTATCCGCAGTTCTACGCTTTCGATGAATATCTAGGATATCCCCAAGCGGTAAATTACTTATGAAATCCCCATGCACCATCAAAAAGTCCGTAGTAATCAGTCGCTTGGAGTCGAGCTCACGCATGGCATCGCCGACAGAAACACTGGCCGGTGAAAGAATAATTCGGCAATTCTTGAAGGGCGAGGACTTTTTTGCCCATCTCGAGGAACTAAATGATAATCAGTCAGACATATAGATAGCAGACAAAATAGGAGCAAACAAACCGGATGTACTCCTCAACCTTCTCGGCATGGCTAGAGGCGAATATAAAAACGTCTTGGACCCCGGAAAGAGCAAGAAATTCGAGGGTATATTCGATCAGAGGAGTATTTGCTAGGGGGAGAAGGCACTATAAACTCAGACAAAAATCAAACTTTGGCCCACCACCCACAGACGGAATATCAAGGCTGGAGATCCCACCCGAGGAGTCTCAAGTGTAAACGGCCTAAATCGTTTTTGAAAGGAATCTGCGAGCACCTAACCAATTCGCTGAGTTAGTCAGAAACCCCTACCAATCAGACAGGAACTAAGAAGACTCAACATACGACAGCTTGCAGAATATTCTCCCGCTGTTCCTCCGCTTGCTTCTTCCCCCCGGGGGGTTTCCTATCTTTGCGGCTGCTCATTAAGTCTGAGTTGTTTCGGCGATACTATAAGGGTGGTTGTGGGGCTCTAGTGGGGTTGTGTGGATGATGGATGGTGGGGTCGGAGTCATTGCCAAGAGGAAGGGTCGCCTGGGCCCAAAGTTGGATTCGAGTGAGAAATCGTGGACCAAAGCAACCCAACTCCTGAGATGCAAAGCTACGATTCTCGATGCTGTAAGGAGAAGGTATTATCATACCAAGAAATGCTTTGGGGTGTTCTATAAATATACTGTCTAAGCATGGTATCATAGCAAGGGAGATAATTAAAGTATGATAAGTTGGGCTACAAAAATCACACTATGATAATAATTATGATATTATAGCATCATACAAGCAGGGTAACTACGATAACGAAATAGGGCCAATTCCATCTCACCTCATCTCATCATGCTCACCCATTGGGAGTCTGCCCGGAGCACCCTGCTGGCTCTCATCCCCCTTAGTAACTGCAGAATCCCCCCGGAATTGTGGCGTCGACAACCACACTCTCACTAGCCGCCGCCACAACTAAATTATAACGAGAGGTGTCCTCAGTTCCTGCATCCATAACTAAAGCGTGCACCCCCGAACGTCAACGCCTCTTACCCTTTCTTCTTTTTCCTCATCGCAACAAACCGCCCTGCAGCAACGACCTTCATTTTCCTCTGCTACATCAACACACAAGTACACAGTTTCGCAAAGGGAATGTCAGCTCCAGTAGCTCAGTCTCCGCCAACAGCTTCTCCAGAAGCGCTGGCGGTGGCCGGGTTCCTTCGTTCGCAAGATCTCAAATGCAGGAGTTGTATCTTGCAGGGGCAAAGGAAGGATTTGTTTAAAGGTAATACCACCTCCCCGCCTCCGTCCTACAACCCCTCCTCTTTCCGGGACAATGCAGCTGCACTCATGAGATTGCACTCTCCGCAAGATTCTTTCCTCTCAGTGATGCTTTCTCAAGGTGATGAGTGGTTATTGGTAGGGGAGCCTTGTGGGGGGTCACATCTCGTGAGAACCGAAGCTGCGTTATTTTCAATTTGGTATATCATGTTGAGAAAAAATAACAAACGGTAATAATGACGTACTATAGTCAAGCGCGCCCTCCGAGCCTTAGAGTCAGAAGCCTACACAAAGGCTCAAAAGAAGAACGCCCTCCTGCCCCCAGTGGCGGACCACAACTCAGCCATTCATGTATTCTCCCTCCTCCCACGCAACCTCCTAGCCCTGCGCGTCAGCAAGATCGATCCAGCAGCCGACGATGGCCACGGCCACGGGCACTCGCACGGCAAGCCCGCCAAGCGGGTTAAGGGGCTCTGGACCGTCAAGATCGAGCAACAACAGGAAATGCGCGACGAGCTATACTACACCTGGTTCTACGAGCCGCGCACTTGGAAGCAGACCATCATGGCCATTGGCGTTATTGTCGTTCTGCTGCTCGTCGTCATGTTCCCACTTTGGCCACCGATGCTCAGATTGGGGGTTTGGTATCTGTCCATGGGCATGCTAGGGCTTATCGGACTGTTTATCTTGATGAGTATCTTTAGACTCATTTTGTTCTTAGTTACTACTGTTGTGCTATCGCCTGGTATTTGGCTGTACCCGAACTTGTTCGAGGATGTTGGTTTCTTTGACAGCTTCAGGCCTCTTTGGGCATGGCACAAGGTAAATCGATTGGCGGGTTATTTAGTTGTCGATCCTATGGCTAACCATGACACAGGTCAAGAGGTCCAAGAGAGACGGGAAAAGGGCAGCAGTTGAAGGCAGGGTCACCGAAATCACTAACGAGAAGTCAACCGCTCCGGCTTCTACTCAATCTTCGGCGCCTACCTCCACCGTCATGCCCCCTAAGCCGACCGTCGAGGATGGTTGAATCCGTCGGCCAACGGCTTCCTTTTATTTTAATTTTATATTCCATCATGGTAGATGGCCATTTGTACAATCGCACGATTAAAATGGCTAAAGTGGACGGGGAGAGCGATAGTAGTACGAGAGTGTGGCTCCTCCTTCTCCTCTCACGGAGACTAGGGGATTTTTTGTTTTTAAAATGGAGTATTGTCCTTTCTAAATTATTTCTTGTTAAAAAAAAGGAGAAAATAATTCCGCAACATTGTCACTCCGAAAGTTCGGGTTTTCGTTGTTCCACTTATTACGTTTCTTTTTTTTTCTCTTTCGAAAAGCTAGTCTTAAATGTCACGATCTTGTTCCTCGAAAATGCCCTAATTCCAGTACAGCCCCATTCCAAAAGTTCTCGCACCCTGGCTGGTATAATATGATACCGTGACAAATTTCCATACCAGATGTATTATAGCCCTTCTTGTCACAGTCCCAGCCAGGGTGCGAGAACTTTTGGAACGAGGCTGTACATGTACTGTGCCATACCTTGGTTCCGCCTCGCCATGGAAACAAGTGCCTCCCGGTATACCGTATCCTTCGAGGGCATGGTGAGCGTGACAGATAAAGCAAAGCTTCCGAGGGTGCCAGGCCATGCATAGTTTCCTGCTGTGCGTGTACAGTACTAGTACAAAGGACGAGTGATACGAGGTGAACTCCTCATATTTGTGAACAAACCGGTTTCTATAAAATCAAAACCTATATTTTACAAAGGGGCACAAATACACAGTAGTGAGTCCCGTATCACACAACCAGAGAACCCATTTTATGAACCTGGTGAAAACTCAAGAAAAAAGTATCTACGTTGAAACGTAACACGATGCTACCACAACATGTAAAGAACCATCAAATTTCTGTATCCCCACATACCACATTTCCACATTTTTTTCGCTCCCCTCAAGCAACGCTACCTACAATCATCTCCGCCACACCTTCCTCCTCTGCTCTTGCGGTGATCTTTAGCGCAACACCGGTTTTGCTGCTGTGTGCCATCTTGATTTGGGCGACTACTCTTCCACCGGAGATGGTCTTGCCGAAAAGCTTAAGGTTATGCGTAGCCGTGTTCGCAACTACATCTGAGCCCTCAAGTGGCTGGAGTGAAAGCGATTGGGAAAGTGCTTCACAGGCCTCTGTTGACGTTTGTTAGTATTTCTGAGAGGAAGGCGGTTGTTGGATGAAAAGTATACCTTGAATACCCTTGACACCGGTCCCGAGAGAGAAGGTTTCTGTAACCTCAGAACCCGCAGCGCCAACTTGTTCCCAAACGTTCCCAAAGCTTCCCGCAAACGATGGAACGACATAATCACCACCAGTAAGCTCCAAATCCTCCACTTGATATTCATCCTCGAAGCCTTGATCTTCTGGTTCGCCAGTGCTGGGATCGATTTCTTTTAGTGTAAACTTGAGGACATTGGCAAAGGTTGTGATAGCGTAATTGGACTCCTCGCCAGTTCGCTTGAAAGAGACGTAGATTGTTCCCACTTCCTCAGTTGCCAACTTGGGAACAGGAATGATGAAGTCTTCCTCCAAGCCAAGCGCTTGCTCCTCGTCCTCAGGATCTGCAGGGGTGGAAACCATTGACACATCCTCCAGGATAGTATCAGTGAGAGTATTCTTAACGTTGAACTGGAGTACAAGGTGATCTTTGAAGATGTGCTTGATCGCAGTAACTACATATTCGGTCTCTGCTTCTGTTAACTCCACATCGCGGCTAGACTTTAGGAGTGGTCCGTAAGGCTTCAATTCAGGAACAGTAGCCAATTGCTGAGCGTGCTGTTGAGCAGCCGCCGCGGTAGATGCGGCTGCCTCTGCTGCCGACGGAGCAGCCGAAGGCCTGGGTACACCCGGGGTGGTTGGTGCCCTGAGAGTTGGCATAGTAGTGGAACGGAGTTTGAGGGACCGATCCTCTGCGTCTGCCTCCGCACGAGTAACAATCGGGATGCTGGAGATGTCGAACGGCGTATCAAATGTTGATTGATCACCTGTGACATACATAACCAACTGATGCTCGAAAATTGGCAGGGAAAAGGTTGACTCGTTCTTGATGAATCTCTCGGCGACCTCGCCTCCCTCCTCTTGAATAAGTCTCAGATTCAAAGCAGCCCTATCTCTGACCTCATCATCTGGATCGTCAAGACATCTTGTCAAAAGCACAACGACACTCTTCCTGACTTCAGGGTCGATTTTCCCATCCTTGCTTGCAACACCAAACTTTGCCAGGGCTGTGACAGCTGCCGCGCGGACAACAGCGTTTTCGAGAACAACCCGGTTATAGATGTAGCGGATGTACTTGGTAGGCTGAGATGTTTTTGGTCCCTCAATGCCAAGGAGGTGAAGAATACGAACAGCAAGCTTGGTGAATTCGCAATCTTCAATGAATTCGCAAAGATGGGCAAGAGCTATCGATCTTGTGAGGATTGAGAACGCTAGGGGGAAAGGAATTTGCGCCACTGACCTTCTTCCTTGCTCTCAGGAACGAACTTGATCAAGTCAAACATGCTCTCTACTACAGCTCTCTTGAATTCGTAACCGCCCTCATCCCGTAAGATGCCACTAAGGAAGCTCAGCATGCCAGCCTGTTTGCTCGGGAACTTCAAGCATAGAGTACGGATGGCTTCAACAATTGTGATTTTGAACTCATCCGTGATGTCAGCCATGATGGCACTAGTCTTCCCCATCAGCCTGTCAACGGAGCCTTCGTTCCCAGTCTTGAGCAGAGTTGTGATAGCAAAGGTTGCAATGGAACGATTAGTATTAGAGATTAGTGTTTCGATATCAATGTTGCAGACGTTAACTGCTGCAGGCCTAATGGATGCAAAGTTATGCAAAATCCGGATGGCAGTAAATTTAGCAACCGCACGAGGCGAGGTCAAATAAAGTTGCAAGGCTAATTTTGGAATCATTAGTGTTGGACTCAATGATGAAGGAAAAATGATTCGTTATTTCACCATGTATAGCCGGCGCGACCTCAGCGTCTGTCACATCCCTTAGCTCACAAATAGCCTTCGCTGCCTCGAAATTGACCATTTCAGCCTTATGCCTTAGCCAGCCGTCTAGCAGTGTATACATTGGTTTCCGCAACCCAGGGTCTTCATCAGCAAGTTTGGCAGCCAGCCTCACCAACATAACAACTGCAGCGGGGTTCTTAACATTGCCGGAAGAAAATTGCTGTACCATCTTGACTAAAGCCATTCGGTCGTGAGCACGCATTTGGTACAAAAGGCCTATCGCATGGTATTGGGTCATTCCGGATCCTTGGGGTGTTGAAGAGGATGATCCGAATCCTAACGAAAAGGCAGAGGATTTGGAACCTGAAAGAACAGCTTCTTGAGTTTCGTTCGCCCACCTCCGGACGACATCACGTGCGGTTGGGAGCAGATGGTAGGACGACACAAGTGCTGCGGATGATACAGAAGGCGTCTTATCTACAATGGCGGTTTTTAGGAGTCGTTCAATTGCTTGAACAGTTGTGCCCTGTGCGTTAAGTTAATTTTTGTGTGAATGGAACTAATTGCGCATCTTCTCGCATGCCAGTACTCTGGAGAGTCGGGGGAGGGTAGAAGGAAGTGAAAAATGGTATAAGCTTACGTCGATAATCCTACACAATGCCCGGATAGCGTTGGCCCTATAAACCTCCTGCTCTCCTGCACCCCTTCCCCCTGAACCGGCAACATCCTTCATGACCGAAGATGTAACCATGATAACGTCTTCTGCTGTATCCGCAAGTTCCTTGATAACCAGATAAACCATCTGTCGGAGAGCTGCATCACGGTGTTGGAAGAGCTTTGTGATGCCAAAAAAGAGGGACGTAGCTTCGGATGTGGGGAAGCGCTCTCCAGTGTGTAGGAGATATGTAATCTTCGTTAAGAGAATGCGACAACGCCGGGGAGAAATTGGAGATGTATTGAAGAGTCGAGCTTAGGTGCCAGCGGTATTAGCTTAACAGCATCCGGGAAAACAATCGCAAAACATACCCTCTTGAAAGACAGAGGTGCGGTCAACTTTGAAGATCGCCTGGTCAGCATCCTCATCCTTTTTTGAATACCTCATGGCGGAAGAAGATTGTGAAGTCGTAAGAGTAGGAGGGGTAGTGATAGAGGTGGTGTTTTGTCGGTTTTGTCAGTTGTCAAGTCGCAGCTGTCGCCCCAGATGGATTACCCCTTTCAAATCAGCGGCTCAATGGAATTGTAGCAATAATATTACCCGGCTGCGGAGAGTGTTCGTTGTGGCTACTAGGCCAATCTAAGTGCGGCGAACGACGGTATTGTGGCTGTGGAGCAACTTTGTTTCATGGTCATGATGGGCGGAAAGGCGAGTGATCTCAACCCCGATTCCTTTTCGCAACTCCGAACCCCTTCCATCATCAACTTCCGCGCCGTCGTCCCATTGTCTCACACACTCTCTGCTCATCACCATCATGTTTACCATTCGTTCTGCCTCTATCGCTAGGACAATCGTGCCGCGTGTTGGGAGGGCGTATGCTACCGCCTCCACAAGGCCTCCGGTTCAATTGTTCGGTGTTGACGGAACATATGCCTCTGCCTTAGTTTGTCCCCTGCTACCCCTCCATGTTATGGTCGGAACATTTTCACACTTTTGAAGCCACAAACCACAAAAATGCCCACGTCTATACCGATTTTACTGCTCTTACAACAATCTTGACCTCAGCTAACTCTTGGATCCAGTACACTGCGTCTGCCAAAACCCTATCCCTCGATTCTACCGAGAAGTCCCTCAAAACACTCAAGGCACTTCTCCAGAAGGACCCCAAACTGGAGACTATTATCAGCTCTCCTACCCTCAATGCCGGTGATAAATCCCAGATCATTGCTGAAATAACTAAGCCTATCGCTTCGGACAAAACGGTCAAGAATCTTCTTGAGGTGCTAGCTGAGAACAACAGACTTGGTTTGTTACGTGGAGTTATCGACAAATACTCTACACTTATGGGCGCGCACAAGGGAGTGGTTGAGGCTATCATCACTTCTGCTTCGGTAATACCCCTTAGCTGCTGTTAGGAGGTTGCGTTGCTATAGTGGAGGTAGCGGAAGAAACAAAGCCACTTTTATTTTATATGGTGGAATAGCTTGGGTTAACACGCCGTTTGCGTAGCAACTCGATTCAAAAACTATCGATCGCCTTAAGACTACTATCTCTAAGTCACAGTACGTCGGAGCCAGTAAAACACTTAAAGTCGTCAATAAGGTGCGTGTTTTGTTGGTGGTACGAGTTATTCCGCGATTGCTGATTCCAATCTCCCTAAAGATTAACCCTGAAATCCTCGGAGGCTTGGTCGTTGAGATTGGTGAGAGGACTATCGACCTCAGTGTCTCCGCCAGGATGTCTAAGCTCAATAAGCTTTTGACCGATGCATTGTAAAAATATTTATTCGAAGCGGAAATAAACCCTTTGGATAACAAGATGTTGATAGAATGGAAGGGAGGGGAGGCATTTGTAGTTGAAAGAAGGGTGGCTTGGATATCAGTAGTTACAAGTGGCGACAGTAGACAAATGTCATCGTAGAGTGTTGGTATCATACCATGTCATTTCCATTCTCCCACTATGAAGCTCATGACCCTCGCCACACGACACTTCTGTTTTTGTATCATAGGAATAAGTCCGTGGCTGACCTTAGAAATAAGCTAATCAATAAGTTATGGGAAAGAGAGCAAACAAGGGAATTCTAAACTTGGGACCTTGAGAACGTGCAGAAACATCGGGATACGGTACTGTGGTAGCCGAAAAACGGCCCTTATAGATAGTTGTAGTCATAAGAGTTTCTCAATTGTTCAGCATACTCACTAAATATTTGGATAAGAGAGTATCAATGGTTATCACGGTGTCGGACCCTTGAGAGATAGATCCCCCCACCAGCCAAGATTCGTTATGGGCGGCGCGATAATTGATCCCGCCCCAACGCGTTTCGAACGCCTGTATTATTTTTTTGTTATGCGACTCCCACTATCTCTTTTTTTAACCGTCCATCTTGACATCTGTGCTCCCCGAACCTCCATTGCCAGATATCCACAGGACGTTGTTGCACCTTGATCCGAGGCATCGCGATTTAGTATTTGTGTAGAAAAAGGCAGAGACCGGGCCCAAGAAATGCATACCTAATGAGAACTTGCCCCAAGCTACCCGTGCTCTTTCCGTCCACAAACTCTTCTGTGCCGGAAAGTTGGATATTCATATACGAATCAGCGCTGACTAGCGTCCCCTTATATTCGGTCTGACCCCACTTTAGACGAACGGTAACGCTCTGGTTTACCCTATTTGCTCAATCAGTGCCGGAAGATAGAGGACTGGGGGTGCTCAAGCGACGTACAGCGATTGAAGCATCGGCCGGGGGTTTATTGGAATGAAAGACTATATGTCCATTAGTAAATGTACAGGTTATTAGGGGCTTTGGAGGGCCATACACTCATGTTTTCGGATGTTGGTGAGGTGTTTCGTGTAAAAGTTAAGATTTTGGCTGGGGCAGTGTTCTGGGAGTTTGTGGTTGCTGCTGGCTCGCTTTCGGACGACCTTTCTTTGAGGTGGCCACGCTCCTACGGTGAGACAAGGTAGGGTAACCTATTTTTTCGGCGGACGTGCACCACCACAATACACTTCCTCTACGCTTGCCACCAGAGCATCATTTTGTCGGCAACACCATCATTGAGAATGTCCCCCGGAACCCCAACTCCCGCACAGGATGCGTTTGTGCCTCTCGATCAGGTGAATAAGCCTCCGGAGGGAGTAGTTCTTCCTCCCAAAGATCTCCGGGGTATGTTTTGTTCCGATCCTGTTTCCCCCTATCCGCTCTGGAAGCTAATTTATGCGCAGCCATCGTCGAAAAAACTGCAGGCTATGTAGCGCGTAATGGTCAAGTGTTTGAACGTGAGTTTTGATTCTTCCCTTTCCCTCCTCTGATTTCCTCAGGCTGATTCCTGGTAAGGTTGAGGAACATACCCGGGAATTGTAAACGCGCCGCGAAAATATCTCCTTGTACTTTTTGCTAACAAATCACAGAGCGAATTCGCGAAAAGGAGAAACACAATCCTAAGTTCTCGTTTTTGAACTCGGCAGACCCCTATTACCAGTTCTATATATGGCGGCTTGAAGAGATCCGAGCCGGCCGCGGAACTGCGCTAGCTGCCGGGAGAGCTGGACCAGCTGATAATGTACCGGCGGAGACTGAGAAGCCTACGGGGCCCAAGGAACCCCCAGAGTTCCGATTTTCAGCAAGAATGCCAAATATCTCTGCGCAAGATCTTGACATTTTGCGGCTCACCGCTTTGTTTGTCGCAAAAAATGGTCGTTCCTTTCTCACTACGCTTTCACAACGAGAAGCCCGAAACTTCCAGTTTGATTTCTTGCGCCCTAATCATTCCTTTTACCAGTACTTCTCGAGATTAGTGGATCAGTATACCGATTTACTGTCGCCAGGTGGAGGGGTTAGTGTTGAGGAATTAGAGAAGAATGTGAGGAATAGGTTTGACCTATTGGATCGTGCTAGAGGAAGAGCCGAGTGGACCCGATGGAAGGAGAAAGAGAGAGAGAAGAAGGAGGAGCAAGAGGATCAGGAGAGGTTGGCTTATGCCCAGATTGATTGGCATGATTTCGTTGTTGTCGAAACAGTCGTTTTCACTGATGCCGACGACCAAACGGAGCTTCCTCCTCCAACCTCGCTCTCAGACCTGCAGCATGCTTCGCTTGAACAGAAAGCAATGATGTCGCTTCATCCGACTACGCTTCGTATCGAGGAGGCTATGCCTACTTCTGACCCGGAACCGGTGGAAAGTCCGTGGCAAATGCATATGCGACAGCAGGAGGATAACGGCGCAATGGATATGGAGATGGAGGGTTCAGATGACGAGGAAGAAGAGAGGCAAAAGGAACAGGCTAGGAAACGGCAAGCCCAGGAGGCAGCGAAGGTCGGGCCCGGTCAGGGCCAAATGAAGATTAGGAGTGACTATGTGCCTCGGGCTTTGGCAAAGAGACAACAAGGCTCGATGGGCATTTGCCCGAACTGTAACCAGAGTATCGCATTGGATGAGATGGAGGAGCACATGAGAAGTAAGTTACTCAATGCCTTTATGATAATATACGTAACCAACACATGCTTCGATAGTCGAGCTCCTCGATCCCCGCTGGAAAGAGCAACGCGCTCGTGCAGATTCTAAGCAAGCAACCACCAATCTGTCTACCAACGACACCGTCATGAATCTGAAACGTCTTGCATCCCAGCGAGACGATCTGTTCGACTCAAACTCTGGAAGACCTGTGTCTGCGGAAGAATTAGAACGCAGGAAGAGAGTGGCAACTGGTGGTTGGGATGGGTCAGCGGAAACGAAGGAGGCTGCTAGAATGCAGCAGTTGCAGAACGTCAATGTTCAGGAACAAATCGATGCGATCAGAAGAAAGGCTGGGGCAGTTAGTAATCCAGGGGTCGGGCCACCAAGGCAGTAACTTAGCTCCTTGGTTCATTTCTCCCTAAGGGGGTTTCGGTGTACCATTTAGTCTCTTGTGGTGGGGTGGTTCAATAACCTTTTTACTGCGGCACATATCTGAAAGGGCTGTTGTTTGATTAAATTTGCGGTCATGATTGAACCGAGGGTTGCTCGGGCATTGTTATTCTCTTAATAAATTATACGTATTAGTGATCTATGACAGGTGGTTCATGTCGCGTGGTTTGGTTGCTCAGTCTGACGATCTATCGGTAACCTACCTTGCTTATATTTAGACATTCTACCTATCTCTCTCTTAGTTGTAGAGGAAGGGAACCTATAAGAATACTAAGGCTCACAGTACGTGACACGTAGAGGCAGGCTTTATTGATGCCTAGATGAGGTGCATGTGCCAAGCGGGGCCAACACAATCAAAGGCGAGACGATATCGTGACTTGGGGAATTCTTGGGGAATGAGAGGGTTGAATTATTTTATTTTGCCCTAGTGCCCCGGGTACCGTATTATAGCTATGACCCCAACAACCATTGCTTGGTTTACCGGTAGGTATAACGCCACCCCTTCGAACGTTTTCAAGCACTCGAACTAACAGCGTGGCCAACCAGTGGTGGGGTGGGAAAGGTATTATCCTGCCGGGCCCTCCCCAAGAATCACTGGTATTGGCGACGGTCAGGATTTATGGCCTTTCCCCACCCATCGTTAAATTTTCCTACTAAAAGTCTCCGTATTATTCTCGCTGAAAATGTGTGAAATCCGGGGATAATATGGTGGGGTCATAATACCAGTAATCGAACCAAATGCTATGTCCTTGGAGTTTCCTCCTCCGGTGGGGTCTGGCACCTTTTTCTTCGTTTCCCGTGTCCCTAGAGGGACTGAGCAGCTCTTTTCTTCTCCCCTTTCTTTTTCCTGGTTTGCTGCGATTTTCACCCTTTTCCCAAAGTAGGGGGTTCTTGATAGAATATGGCTTGATTATTCAACACATCTCTTCCTCCATACATTTCACATCGCATGAATGTTGGTAAACAAAAAGCGGTCTTAGAAATATCTCACACAAAGCCGTGAAGGAAAGTAATGCTCGGGGGTGTGTATAGGGGATAGTTTTCGTTAAGTGTCAAAGAGGTATGATTTGGGAGTTTAAGATGCTCACGTCTTGGGTGGAGGCTGGGTAATTCGCAATGAGCAACGGGTTCATGACTGGTGTGGCAAAGAGTTCACAGATCATTGGCACCCTACAACTGGCTCAGTATGACACTCCTCTTCCCTTCAAACTCGCCGGGTAACGTGTGGGCTAAACTGCCAAGCCTTCCGAGGGCAGTAGCCCTAATCGTCATTCCCCGTGGCCTGTGATTGGCTGGCGAAATTTGGCCGACTGGAGCAGTTGGGTATAAAAGGCTGGCTCTCCCCACACCTCTCTTTCTCCTCCATCCCGGTGCAAGGGCAAGATCGATAGCAGTGAAGATTCGTCTGAGCTTCGATTTTTGCTAGTTGAAAACTACAACTATATTGACTGCTCCTAGTCTGCTTCGGTAGGCTAGGGAATTTTTGTCCTCAATAGCAGAGTCTTCTGTGCTCTTTGCTTTCATTTTTCTTTCGTTTATGCCTAGGCCGTACAGTTTATTGTAGGCGTGGGATTTACGAAAAGAAACTTGTAAACGGAGCCTTTCTAGGAATAAGATCACGCCAGTAAAGTCAGCTTTGTTGGTGCAGTACCGGTACCCGTACTGTATTGGCCACCCACCGCTTTGTTGGTTTTCTGTTATGTTTACCGTTGCTGGTCCGGACTGGCTGTTGATGTCGTGCTTACTTACTCGGCCTGTATCCGACCATGATTCTCGCGAATCTCTTTTTGGGCCCAGTCCGCGTTTCCCTTTTTAATGACACCGGGACTTCAGTAAAAGTGGGACATTTTTCAACGGAAGGATTCTTATTCGCCGGGGTTAGGTGTTCTCAATGATCTGCCCTCTTTGAAGGCCTGAGATGGTTGGACGTCACTTGCCGGTGATGAGATAACTTACCGTACTTTACCAACGGCCGGGTCCCTCAAACCTCTCCCTCTGTTATCCTAGAGCTCCTCGGAACCTTTTTCTCTAGGGAAACTAACGCAAAATAAGTCTTGTTACCCCACGTCTCACTCTCCTCTCTTCACACTAGCCCTTCACTTCGCCTTTCGGAGCAATTGACGAGGCAGAACAACGACAACAAACACAAGAATGGACAAAGTTGTGAACAAGATTGCTGCTCTTCCACCGGGCGAGCCGTATCATAGCCTTGAGTTTTTTCCTCCAAAGACTGCAATGGTAACCCCGACCGGCATGACTCACGGGAAAGCAAGGAGCTAACGTGAACTCTCAGGGATTTCAGAACTTACAAGCCCGTCTGGAGCGTATGGCTCGTGCTCTTCGGCCTCTCTTCGTTAACGTTACCTGGGGAGCCGGAGGCTCAACTGCCACTAAATCCCTTGAGCTTGCGGAGATATGTCAACGACAGCTCGGCCTTACTACGGTGCTACATCTGACATGCACAAACATGTCACAAGCGGTTCTGGACGAGACGTTGGAAACAGCAAAGGAGATTGGGGTTCGCAACATTCTTGCTTTACGGGGCGATCCACCAAGGAGCGATGATTATCATAACACTCCGTGTGACGGAGCTTCCAATGGTGCTGGGAAGGAATTTGAGTACGCTGTTGATTTGGTCAGACATATACGGGAGAGGTACGGTGATTATTTCTGCATAGGAGTGGCCGCTTATCCCGAGGGCCATGTTGAGGGAGCTAGCCCTGAGAAACAGGACCCGCTGTTTGATCTACCGTTCTTGGTTGAGAAGGTTAAGGCTGGTGCGGACTTCATAATGACTCAGTTGTTCTACGATGTGGACAAATATCTCTGGTTTGAGAAGCTGTTAAGAGAGGAACCTTCGGGCGTGCTTTCCGAGCTCCCGGTGGTTCCGGGATTGATGCCCATCCAGAGTTATTCGATGCTGAAACGGATTACCAAGCTCAGCGGGGCCTCATTGCCAGCAAGTATTCTACAGAGGTTGGATGATGTCAAAGGAGATGATGAAGCGGTCAAGCGGGTGGGGATTGATGTTGTGTCGGAAGTCATCGAGAAGATTAAGGCTGCGAGCCTGAGCGGGCCAAGGGGGTTCCACTTCTACACGTTGAACCTCGAAAAAGCTGTCTCCTTTATTATTGAGCGAACCAACCTTATCCCGCCGCTCGACGAGTCCGTCCTCGAGGAGATCGAAGGCCCGGCTATAAATGGAGTGGCTCTAAGAAGGGATAGGAGAACTTCTTCCGTAACTTCGGATCCTCATAATCGCGTGATTGTTGACAATTCCAGTTCCCTACAATCGCCAAGGCTAGCAAATGCACTCGAAGCTGGCTTTCTAGGGCCACCCGAGCAGTCTCGCCCCCCGGAGGTAGCGTTGGCAATCTCTGAAGGTGAGGGTGCCTTGGGGAGAGAGGCAACTTGGGATGACTACCCGAATGGCCGTTTTGGTGATGCGAGGTCTCCGGCCTTTGGTGAAATTGATGGCTACGGGCCGTCGCTGCATTTGTCGCAGGCTCAGGCAATCAAGCTTTGGTCATGCCCAGTTACTAAGCAGGATGTTTCCGACATCTTTGTCCGACATATCAAGGGTGAACTAGATGCTATTCCGTGGAGCGAGCAAGGTCTGAGTGTGGAGAGTAAGGTCATTGCGGACCATTTGGCTAGATTAAATCAAAAGGGATTCTGGACTGTGGCGTCCCAGCCAGCGGTCAACGGTGCCAATAGCGCCGATGAAACCTTTGGATGGGGGCCGAAGGGAGGTTTTGTATTTCAAAAGGCCTTTGTTGAGTTCTTCTGCTCAACTGAGGACTGGGAAATATTGGGAGCAAAGTTAGAGGGAGTTGAAGATGTGTCCTACTATGCTGCAAACAAAAATGTAAGCAAATCCTCACCAGGGCTGAGTGATTTATTCCTCAATACTGACGGCCCCGTTAAGGGAGACTATGCTACGAGCGTGCCCCTAGGGGGTAGCGCTATGCATGCGGTTACGTGGGGCGTCTTCCCAGGAAAGGAGTACAAAGAGTTCCCCCACCCTTTAGAGTTACTCTCACAGCATGCCCGGCTAACCACCAATCACTCTATCATTCATACAGAATTATAACACCAACCATAATCGAAGAAGTTTCCTTTAAAGCTTGGAAGGTTGTTAAAAACCCCACGAGCCATCTAAATCTTCCACGAAAACTGACAAGCTTGCTTAAACAGGAAGAAGCTTTCAGTATCTGGAAGGAGTGGGCGAGGGTGTACCCGCCTAGATCTGCGTCGTCGAAGTTGATGATGGAAGTTGCGGAGACATATTACTTGGTTAATATCATTCATCATGGATATATGGATTCGGAATTCTTGTGGAAGTTCTTGGAGGTATAAGGGGTTGTTCGTGCTGATTGGCTTCTGCTGAGGGTCGAGGGGATGGGAGCCTCCTCTGTATTTCCATAATAATAGGTAGTTTCTGTGGAGAGAGGGAGAAGGTGGTGCTTCTGCGAACGAGGGTTATACTTGTACGATTAGGTGGTCGTGGTGCTCGTAGTGGTTAATCACATCTTGTTGGGGTGCGGTTTAGCATTTGAGGATTAGGTGCCGGTTGGGCTGGTCGCGGGTCTTTGCGAGAAAGTGATTATCCGTGATCTTCATTGACCTAATTCCCTACCGTAGAAACTGGACCTTGTGCAATGTGGTTAGAAATTCCCTGGTCTAGAAAGTGGGCTAACTCAGAGAAAGCATCCCATTTCCTCCTTCCGGGGGGGGAAAAAAAGTTGCTAGACCTCGGTGGGAAAGGTAAGCCTGAGAGATAGCACGCGATATCTTGAATGTTTACGGCGGTACCGGGGTATTTAAGAACAAAAGTCCAACATCAAAAATGCCTCTATGGCACCCAACGTGACAACCAAATGCCAAGCTAGAAGCGACTGATGTGTTTATGCGGTGAACCACGTTATTGCTTTCGGGGCTGGAACTGATCACTCCGTTTGTGCTGTGGCCCACATTATCGCTCCCTGCCATTGAACCAAGGCCATAAACTACCCACGAATCTACCATTAGCTATGTGTGGAAAATTATCCCTTTCGGCTGCTCACCACATATCTACTCACGACGATCCACAAGGTCATTATGAGCTCAATTAGTGCCTGCCCTACTTCGACCTCGCATCCTTACCTGATACCCCTCTCTCCTCTGTTAGCTTCATACAGATCCCGAACGACCCTACATATCTATTTAGTATTCCAAATCGTTCGGAGGCACAGGGGGGGCGGGGATAATGCCAAGCAGACCAGGGAGAATGGGACCGGCAAGCTACCTGGGGGGCTGCTGCCTTTTGCTGTGATCACTGGGCCTACATGCTATGCCTTTATCAGTGTAGTGAGATACACTGGACAGCCACGGCTTGGGCTGACTGCAGAGGAAATGGCATAAAGGTTGAGAATATGTGGGTGTCGATAGAGAGTATCAGAAGACTATGGGGTGTACAGTACCGTAAAACCTTGAATAATTGGACGGTGTGCTATGAAGTCCAGAATTCCCTTCTCTGGGAAGGGGGGCAAAAAAGGCAGCAAAAACACAGCCCCTTCCCCCCCCCCTCCGAGACAGCAAAAAAAGACAAAAATTTCTTGACCTTACTCGGAGAGGAAAATCCAACGACATATCATAGCACATCATCCAATTATTCAAGTTTTTACGGCAGATGAGGACTATGGTGTTGGATGGATATGCTTGGCTTTGTGACGGGAGTAGCAAGGACAGCTAGGGAGACATGCAGACGGAACGTGTACTTGTACTTGTACCGGAAAATGTTGAATAAAGGATGTTTTCCGCGGTGTCCTTCCTTCGTTATCACGGGAGCGTGCGGAGGAATAAGGGCATCCGGCAAAAACAGAGATAGGTGTGGTAATCAATAGGAGGATCAGGATGTGGTATTGCTTTACTTATACACGTGTCTTTACCGTTAGTTTTATTTTAGTTTAGTAGAGTGAAGTTGAGAGGGCGAGAGCGAATGAACAAAGTATACCGGTGGTGAAACTTACATTCCATATCCTTCCTCCATAACTTAGTGTCTAACTTAACATAATCTATTCTTCTTCTTCTTCTTCTTCACCACGTTTCACTACCGCCAATGGGGCTATTGCGGATGCCTAACTCTCTCTCCCAAGCACCCTCTTCCGCCGGAACTCCGGGTGTTTTGTTCGGTCAGTTAATCGGAGAGTTCGTTTCAACATGGTCACCTTACCGTTGCCGGCATTGTCCACAATACACACCGGCTCTACTCCTAATTATTTTTTCTTGCCGCAAAAAAAGGATAGTGTGAAATAAAAAAAACCCCTTATTATGTACAGTAGAATTTAATATCGGGGGTAGCCCACTTTCTTTTTTAAAAATCTTTCCACCCTTGTTTCCTCAAGAATTCACCCAAAACATCGATCGATGTGATGAGGCTTACATGTTTGTTGTCATTTGTTACTTTTGCGGTATTGACCACTTCTGTGCTCGGTCTTACGAAGATAGCGTGGGTGCTTTTGCTTCGCTATTGATATTGAAGGGGTGACTAACTAGGTATTTTCTTTTGGTAGACCATTCATTGAGACCCCGAGGAGGGGCGCTGCGGTACCTAATAAGGATGGAGTGAGTGCTTTATATGAAGCCAGTGCTGATCACTGTGGATTGTCTAACTGGTGATTTAGACTCACGCTCTCTTTTTGACCACTAAATATAATTTGCGATCACATAAATCGTCCTCGGAATGGCGGACGCTGGATTTAAGTAACGGGAGACTAAAAACTGTATTCAAAGGTGGCAAGGTTAGCGATGTTGTTTGGCTGGATAACATGAACATCCTATACCTTACGTCCGCGACCAAGACAAGTGGGAATGAGCTCTGGATAGCGGATATTGAGGAGCCGGAATCGAAGTTGGTATACCCTTATGGAGAATCACTCTGTGTTGCATGTACTGACGGGGAATGTCTAGATATAAGGTCCTTACTTTCAAGGGGAAAGTGAAGGGGCTAAAAATGGGCATGAATACAGGAGGCCGCATTAGGTTTGCTGTGGCTGGTACTGTAAACGCCAATACCGGCGCTATGATGGGCGTGAAAAAGAAAAAGGCCTGGCATTCAGGGAGGACATATAATTCGCTATTTGTTCGGCAATGGGATAGATATATGAGCGAGGAGGAAAATAATGCTATATTTGTGGGAACCCTTGAGAAGAGGAAGGAAGGAGACAGATACCGGTACATCAAAGCAAGCCTTCGCAGTATCTCGTCTGCTTATAGCTGCCCTAAAGGTCCGGTGCCTCTGGGCCTTGAATCACCCGTTGGGCCGCAAGGAGGCGCTAGTGATTTCGAAATCTCCGATGATGGGAAATGGGCCGTGTTCGTGGCTAAAGACCTTACTATCAATCAGGCGATGTGGACCACTACCTACGTATACTTGGTAGACCTCGATAATCCTAACAAACCGCCATATCCTATAAATACACCAGCGGAAGGATCCCGCCGCCTTGGAGCATCTTCTTCACCAGTATTTCTGAAGGGAGTGGAGGAAGGATCAAACCCTACTATATATTATTTGCAACAGTTCGAGAATGGCTACGAGGCAGACAGACGGAGGATTATGAGATATGCCGTGCCAGCGAATGTGGAAGGCGGTGGTATACAGCCAGTCGCTATACAAGAGGGCTGGGGGGTTTCTCCAGGAGCTCTCGTTGCCGTGGGTAGCTCACAGGTTGTAGCTCTCGCAGAAGTACATGGGCGCACTAGGCTCTGGAGGGTCGAGGAGGTCGAAGAACCGGTTCCTTGGACTGGGCGCGAACATGGCTCAATCTCGGTAGCGTACACATTACCTGATCAGAAGCTGCTGTTGACATCTTCGAGCATGACCGACCCGCCATTTTATACTGTCCTCGACCTGGCAAAGAATGAGACTGAGCTCATCCTTGGCCCCGAGTCAATCCCGAAACCAATCGGGGAGCTCGAACATGATGATGTCGAGGAATTTTGGTTCGAGGGGGACAAAAATAAACAGGTGTCTCCATTTTTCTCGATATGTTATATTTGGAGTTAAACCATGTTAATAGGATTATAGGTACATAGTTGGTTGGTTAAGCCGAGTAACTTCGAGCCCAAAAAGAAGTATCCTCTTGCATTTATCATCCATGGAGGTCCGCAAAGTTCCTGGAAGGATTACTGGAGTATTAAATGGAATCCAAAGACTTTCGCCGAGAACGGATATGTGGTTGTCGCGATCAACCCCACCGGGAGTGTTGGATATGGGCAAGAGTTTACAGATGCAGTCAAGAGTAACTGGGGTAAGACAGCTCTCCATGGCTAACAAAAGCATTGTACTGATTTGAAATTATAGGTGGATCTCCTTACATCGACCTTATGAAAGGCTATGACTACGCTATAAAAAGATTTCCCTTTATAGATGCGAACCGTGCAATCGCTGGAGGCGCTAGTTATGGCGGTTACATGACAAACTGGATCCAAGGTCACGACTTTGGTCGGAAATTCAGAGCCTTGATCTGTCACGACGGAATCTTTTCACCTCGAGGAATGTACGGTTCCGAAGAGCTGTGGTTCACCCACCATGAGGTGAGTACCTGCTATCTCTACCCCTACTGTATAGTAAGCAATACTGACCGGAAGCAGTTTAACGGAACCTTGTGGAGCCCCGGGGAGAACTACGATAAGTATAACCCGGCGCGCTTTACTGATAAATGGGCGACCCCACAATTGATTATTCACAATGACCTCGATTATCGTATTCCTGTGTCTGAAGGCCTTGCTGCTTTCAATGTTCTTCAAGTTAAGGGAATCCCTAGTAGGTTTGTAACGTTCTTGGACGAGGGACATGTGTATGTTTTGGTGATATCTTACACTTATCTTGCTATCGGCGTGCTGACAGGTCTGCAGCGTTCAAAAGAGTGAAAATATCTACAAGTGGTTAAACGAAATCATCGACTGGATGGATATCTGGACAAATGCCAAAAACTTAGCAGTTCCTGTCCAAAGGGATACCTCTGCAGACCCCAAAAGCATAAGCCCTACAGCGGGTATTCATGTACCACCAAACAGCAAAATTCGGCAGGCCGTTGGGGGTGATGGTGCATACGGAGATGAAGGTGGGGGCTATGATGGTGGTGGTGAAGTTCAATGGAGCCGTGCAAACTATATAAGACGTCCTCATCATATGCGTGTCTAATCTCATGGGCTTTGCGTTTTTATTTGGAATAAACGGAGTTTTTGTACTTTTGCAGCTATTTTTCTTTTCTTATGAATTACGGTAGGCGCTTCTAGAATCACGATACTATGGTGAGAGCTATCACAGCACTTCACAATTAAACTTCCGTATGGCCACGGAGAGAACTGTAAAAGTCTCGTTTGGAGCACCGGGATAGATGTCAACACACAAGCCTTGGATGGATTGCGCTTATTCGTCACCAACGATCACTCAGTAGTCACCTGACGACATTGCCTTGGCGTTTTCACAGGAATGCCAAAACTTTGCGCTAACTTAAAAATTTCCCTCCATCTACTCAAGTAACGTCATCTTCATCATCGCTCCCCACCAACCGCTACCCACCTTAACCTCAACTTCCACGAAAATAACCCAATTTCTATCCGACAACAACAACTTGTGGAAATGGTCGAGCTCCGTGAAGTAGAGGACGAGCACTTTGTCAGCGCCCAGCCTGCCCCCGATGACGACGGGGATTACACCGACACCGACAGCGAGATCTCGGAGGAGGACGAGGACGACGATGCTAACCTCGAGGAGTCCTTATACGAGCGGATCGTTGCGCTCAAAGACATGATACCACTGAAGCAGAGGACCTACATTTCCAATGGCTTCTCCAGGACTTATAGCTTCTTCAGCAAGGGATTTACGCTCGGTGGGAAGACGCTCTGGATCCTTTCTACTAGTGCGCTGGTGCTTGGGGTACCGTTTGCTGTGGCGATTACGGATGAGCAACAGGTCGCCGAGATGGAGAAGGAGCTGAAGGTTCGTTCCCACTCCCTCCCTTTCTGCTTGCTTTTTGTTAGAGGATTGGGCTGACGGCGGGGAGTAAATAGATGAACCAGATGACTACAGATGTGAGTGTCTCTCGATATTGGGGTGTCTGCCGTGCGAGTGTATGAAAGTAACTAATGGTCTATAGGCGCTCACTCCCGGTGCAGAGTCCGTACTCACCGCTCCGCAAATGTAATTTCTGAAACTCTTCTGTACAGAACGCTTGAAATGTAAATTATTTGGGGGGTTCTTTTTTTTGGCCTCGTGCTTGGGATTAGATGGGCGCTAGTCTAGTGGGAAAACGTGGAATGAAATTCTCTCTTCTCTGCTACGTGCAACTTTTGGCTATGAGGCTATGGGCTATGAGGCGGTGGTGTGTTGAAGCTATGGATAGTCCTTTCGGTAGTGTAGGCTACTTAGTATAGTAGCATGCAGTTGCAGTTTAACTTGAAGGTTGGTTGTTTGGGGTTATGTGGAATGCGCCGAGTCCGCAAAATCGTATAGTATTCTTTGTTCCGATTTCTCTCATTCGTAGGCTCAACGAAAGGCAACTATCCAACTGTGACGCATGATGTTCAAGTACAATAATTTCTTTCTTTCCGCACGCAGTTTCCCATACCCCATATCGACCATCACTTTCGTACAATCCACCCACGTATGATAAAAAAAACTCCAAGCAACCCCAGAACCATGCACTATCACCTCAATCCCGGGAAGGGAGGAGGAGGCAGCTAAAAGAACAACTCCCCTCCCACTGCAACGCACTTCGGAAGTTTGCCCGTGGATATTGGGACGCGGGTGCCATATTAGGTGAGTGGGGCTCGCTTGGTGGGCTAGGTATAGTTGTGGCTGGCGAGGCGGAGGGGTGGTGTGTTTTTCTATGGGTGGGGTGTGATGCTGATATGGAAGACCTGTTGGGGGACCTGGATTTGTTCTTAAGAGGCTTCTATGGGGGTGGGTGGGAGGTAATGCGAGTGGATTGGCGGGGGTAGATGGCTTTAGGGGAGGGGATTTTTAAGGTTCTGAGTGTTGCTCTAAAGTCAAACTTTAGACCCTGTTTAGCACGAAAGAAAAATGTCATTTTTCTTTACTTTTATGGCATTCTTCCATCATACTGTGGGGAAACTCCATAAAAGCAGTAATGTTGATGAAAAAGTGTGCCAATATTTAGGTTTACCTAATCTAAACCTATGATTTAGTGTTTTTTTTTTGTTTACTTGTGTAAACCCTGAAATAATGAGAAGGTATTGCCAAACACAATTGTTTCTGAAAAATGGCACTTTTTTAAAATAGCATAAAAGCCATTTTCAAGAAAAATGGCATTTTTTTTTTATATGGTGGCGTGCCAAACAGGGCCTTAGAGGACTAGCATAGTGTATAATAGGGTCTAGATGGGGGCTCGAGGAGAACAATAGCCAACACACCCATCCACCCATCTGAGCAACATCTCCCGCCTTCCCGTAGGCCCACCCACCACCCACCTCCCCCCCTCCTCTCAACCCCCTCCTTAACCAGCCGTCATCTGGGGCTACCTACCTACAAGAGGGACCAGAAAACGGGGCGGCGGATGTGACACCTCTCACGAAGACAAAAATTGTCCCAAAGCAAAGACTGCCCTTCCCGTCCGGATACGGTCAAAATCGAAATTCTCAAAAACAAGCTGCATATTCATTACCCCTGTTACAGTGTCCGAGTGATGGTGCATGTCCAGCCAGGGTTAGGGCTGCATATCACAGTTTCAGAGTGCCAGAAAGCTTGAAGATTAGTTAATTCCTCCGACTCCGAGCACCAAAGCTCCCCCCACCCAAATCGACCTATCTACAATCTACCTAATGCTACCTAATATGTCCCGCCTCTTACCCCTCCTCCAGCTTACCCGCCGCTTCCCACTCCTCAAATCCCGCCCCCTCCCCCGCCTCTATTCCACAGCCCCAAAAAGCCCTCCCCTCCCCTCACCGGAAAAACCTCCTACCCTCCCCAAAGCCCTCCAAAAATACGCCACCCACTTTCGCAACCGCCCCCTTTCCCACATAACCTCATTCCTAATCCTGCACGAGCTCACAGCAATCGTGCCCCTCGGTGGGCTATTCCTGTTCTTCCACAAAACGCGCTGGACACCGCCGGGGCTGCCGGGGGATTGGGTGACAGCGGGGATGGAGAAGTTTGGTAAATATGTATGTTTTTACTTTCTCCGTGATTCGTAGGCTAATAGGGTGTGGGGGTAGGTGCGGAGGAAAGGGTGGGAGAGGTTTAAAGGGGAAGAGGGGGCTAGATTATTGTTTGAGTAAGTGTTTTCTCAATCGGGGGACAGAGGGGAATGAGGGAGGGTGTGGAAGGCTAATCGTGGGGGGGTAGGGTTGCTACGGCTTGGGCTGTTGTGAAGGCTTTGCTGCCTATTAGGATCGCAGTGAGTCTTTGGGGTACGCCTTGGTTTGCTAGGGGGGTTTTAGGGGGGGTTGGGAGGGCTATTGGGGGGTGGAGGAAGAGGGCTGGGTGATGTGATATCGCGGAAGTAAGCAATGTGTATTCGGTTTGGTAGGCAGGTATAAGTGCTCACTAACTTAATTCAAGCGGGAATACACCTACTATAGATAGAAGTTCGCAATCGTGGTATCGTAATTCATCAGATTAGCGTGATAATCCCCGCCTGACCGTAGGGCCAAGTGTCTAAATATGTGCCAGAGAGTGAGAAGTCATGAGAAGGTTCCTCCTCTTCCTATGATAGCTATCTTCTCCAGACTGTAATCACACTGCCTCAAGCTACCTAACTCATTCCTTCTCACTCTCTTAACCATCAACTGCCCCCTTGTAACTCGACCAAGCTATTCATCTTGATGTCGATTGGCGCCGGCCGGGCTTTCGGATAAGTCCCCGTAGCATCCGCGTACTCTCTCAGTCTCCTCCTGACGTCTATATACGGCCCCGTAAGCCCTGCCGTATCCCAATCAAATCCCCCAAGGGGAAGGACAACCCACCCATCAAACCTTGTCCCAAAATGTTCAACCCCCAAGCATCCCTATTCCTCCCCGCATCCGCCGGCTATCCCCCCCCCATCAGCTCGGCCCACCGCCGCCCCCACCTCCAAGAGGAAAGCCAAACTCACCACAAACCCAACCCCCCATTCCCTCGATGCAGCCGCATACACCAACTCCCTATCCCCCGTGTCCAGTAGTAACCTCCGCAACTCCTCGTTCTGTCCGAACTTCAGCATAAGCCCCTCGCGCACCACCGCGCTGCGCATCCCGTTCCACACCTCTATCTGCAACCCGTTTATGCGCCGCGAGATGCTCATGATCACGGAGACGTCCCGCGTCGCGAGGATGCCCTCTGCCGCGCGGCGGTCGTAGAAGATCTGCGCTTTGCGGTACTGTAGGTATTGCGTTAAGCTCGTGAAGTAACAGTTGCCAGGACCCGTAGGGGAAGAGGAGGAGGTGAAGGTGTAGGCATGGCCGAGGCAGAAGGGGAAGTAGCGTAGGTCGTCCTCACGGAAGTAGGTTGGGGGATTGGTGCTCATCTTTTTTATTATTTTTCTTCCTTCTTTGAGCTCTTTGCTTTTTTTGGCTAACCTTGCGAGCTGTTCTTCTTTTGGGGTCGGTTGGTAGTGCCGGTGATAGGATTGGGAAAAAAAGTGGAGATGGGGGCCTGATTAAGTGGGAGGTGGGATGGGTGCTCTGTGAAACAAATTTGATGCGGGAGTTGCATGAACTGGGGTGTGGTGGTGCAATGGCCCGGCCCAACGGCAGAGGACTGCCGGTACCGGTATTACTTGTACCGGTATATCAGTACCGGTACTTGTACTATATCTACCGTGCTTGTACTATACCAACCCCTGTGATGGATAAAGTATTAGTGGTTGAGGAAATACTGAAAATGTACGATCATACTCGTGTGGTATGATATACCGATAATACCAATCGAACAAGGCTGGGTTATCATAGTGAGGTGATGACTCTGCGGCCAGAAGCGCAAATGGCTAAAAATGTAACGAGTGAGATATGATGCTTATGCAGAGGTCAATTTACAAAATATATCTCGTTAAAGTAAGAGTATTCATCATACAGGGAGAACATACGCGTCTAACAAAATAAACAGAAGATACCTTCCCACAAGGAGAAAGAAAAAGAAACCTCAAAAGCTGCACTAATGACCTGAACTGACGGGCATAAGATAATATTCGGGAGCTGATCTGTAACCTCTATCATACACTGTATACAAGGGTGGCCCAATAATAGAATAGATGGGGCTAGATTTTGCTAGCTAACCTTCGATAACTGCTCTATAACTTCTTGCCGGGCCTCGTACTACCCTGCTCTTCGCTCTAGACATTCCTTTCCACTCCAACACCCGAATCCTCCCTCACCTCCTCCTCTCCTGTCTTTCCACATCCTTACTCGTCCCTCCTCCATCTGTCTCTCCCCTTCCCTCCCTCGCTAACAACCTCCTCACGTTCTCCAACTTCTCTCCCCCAGGGTCCCACACTAAATCCCACTGAAACATAGTAGAAATATTCATCTTCCTCTCTCGACAGATTTCATAATAGCTCGTAAGCAAGAACGGCTGCATGAGGCTTGGCAGCAAATCCCTCCCGCTGAACGTGACATCCCTAGTCCCTATCAACCTCTTCATATGCCTCAGGTATTCTCCCGGCCCCGCACTCTTCTTCTACCACATGAGCATTCCAGGAATAAGCTGTCTCCTGGCGCCCGGCCCGGCCACCGCAGGTGAAGACCATGTAAACGAGTAGGCAAGATCAGGAGCCCCGGACCAGAGGTGTATTCCAGACATAGCGCGGGGATTGCACTCGATAGCGACAAGTTGATTATCTGTTTCTATAAAGTCGAACGCAATCTGTCCGTTCACACCTGGGAGTGCATCTGCTATTCGCTCAACGTAAGCGCGGATGCCAGCGTGCTCAATTGATTGAAAGTAAACGCACGAGGCCCCGTCGATGGTGTCAAGGACAGGGTACACGCTGAATGCGAAGATCCTCCCGTCCCGCAGGACGGAGTAGGAGCAATATCGATTCCCGGTGATCCACTCCTGCGCGACGTACTCGTTCTCAGGACCAACGTCGACCTTATCCGGTAACGGGGCGTTGGGCTTTAAGTGATAAACGTTCTTCGCTGCACGGCCGTACACTGGCTTCAGAGCTAGTTCTATCTCCCCGTGGGGTAGCACCCGCACATCGCCCATGCTCCAACACAGCCATGAGCGGGGGCCTCGCAGCCAGCTTCCCTCAGGAACTGGCTAAATTCCAGCTTATTATGTAGACCTATTTGAGTTTGGAAGTCTGGGGCGAATAACCGTTTCCGCACGATCTGGTTGTCCCTACCGTTGACGTCGGAGGTTTGCTCAGCCAGACGGAGTAACTCTTCGTGCATTGGGATTATCAAGTCTATATTCGCGTCCTCTACCGCACGCTGTACGCCCCCCGTGTACCCCACTGGGTCGATATGTGGTGCGGGTACCTGGTAACTTTTCCTAACGGAGTTGGGAACTTGCACACGTGATAGTGCATTGGGTCTACAGCGTAGACATTGTGGCCGGCCGGTTTAAGCTGTCGGGCGAGGTCAATGGACACCGGGAAACGGCCGTTACTGAGGAGGATGTTCAGCGATGCTGTGGATCTCTTTTTGGGTTTGACACAGCACATGGCGAAATCGGATCATGAAGGGTGAAACCATGAGCATGCTCATTGTCCTATTATATTACCGGTAGACTATGAACACCAGACTCTGGACTGATAAAACCCATGACGCGAAGTGCCCTATGGTACTAGTATGATACCGTATTAGTAGGTATGATAAAATGCTTGGTGTCTAGTTCCTAAGTAATCACGTGATGTACGCGTTGAATTTTAGAACGGCCCCTCGTCCCACAGTCCCAACCCAAGCTCTCCGATTCACCACCATCACCATACCCAATCACTTCCTTCGAGCACAACTCCCTACTTCGCACTTCCGGTATTCATCAAAACCGCTATCTTTGCAAGATCTGCCATGGCCGACCAGACGAAGACCGCTCCGGTTGATGAGTACCGTGTTATGTGGACCACCGTATGCTGTTCCCCGAGTCTCAGAGCCTCCCTTGTCTCATAATTTAAGCCGCAGAGTAATTAATCACTAACGTTCATAGAATAAAACCCAAAAAATCAAGAAATGGCACGACGGTTAGCTGCGCCCACCTCTAGGAGGCACCCAAGCTAACATGGACAGGATTCCTCCGCTACCACTCGTTTAACAGGCGCATGCTAGTCTATGATGATGGCCGACATCTCGTGGTTCGTTCCATCATACTTTCCCCACACTCCCGGATCATCAAACCTCTAGAGCTGACCTAAACAATCTATAGGCTGATATGTATCTCCGCGATCGGGAATCCCTGGGCGAAGGGGACGAGCTCGAGTTTGAGCATCACCTTGTTTCCATTGAGGACTTTAGCGGTTCGGTAAATCAAGATCTGACACCAATATTTTCACCGGCCCTGCAACGGAAACAAGTATGCACCTTCTTCATGTCTGGGTTCGAAGGGCTCACTGATATTACCAGGCTGCTGCTAAGGCGGCATCTGCAGTTCAGACACCTCTACCGAACCGACGGAGAGAACCAGCGGGGGCTTCGAGGGGTGGAATAACGGGTGCGCAGAGTGCTAGACAGCAACGGCCTACAACTCGAGGGTCATATGCATCTACGCCGGTACAGGGAGGGAATAGAAATGGGCTCAGGAATGGACATATGACCACGCCTAGTCGACCAGCCCAGGCTCCGGCTACAGTCCCGAGGATGAACGGACAAGGACAAAGGGACGGGGGAATGAATTTGAATACTCCAGGTCGACAAGGTCATCCGCCTGTAGCAGCAGGGCCGGGGAGAAGCAGACAAATGAGTGGGCATATGGGGATGGATATGCTTGGTCCGCAGCCTCGTGCGTCAATACCGGCTTATATGGGGAACAGAGAAGGCAATGGAAATACGAATATAAATACACCAGTCCGAAATTCCACAAGTTGCAATCCATATCCAACTCGACAACATGCTGCTTACCCACCTCAAGCTAATGAACGCCCAATCGATTTCCTGTGTGCTGAATCACCCGTTCCACAGCGGGCTCCTCCGCTGGCCCCTCCGCAACCGGTCCCACGCCGCCAAAATCCTGATTCACGTCCTGTAGGCCGCACTCCTCCCCCTCCCCCCCCTCCTTCCCAACGTCCTCAACACCAGCAAAGGAACGAGGGACTGGAGAGAGGACGCCCTGCAACTGCTGGCCGCCAAATACCTGCTCAGGTTAATGGGTCAGTGAACGTTGCCCGCATACCGCCACCTATGCCCCAGGGACGTCCGATATCTCGAGCTAACCAAAATCATCCGATACCTCAACAAATTGAGTCCCCAGTGCAGCAAAGGTACAGCCCTCCAGCTCCTCAGCCAAGAGGTCATCCACCTCCCGCCCCACCCCGAGTTTCCAGTCCAGCCCCTGCACCACCACCGGCACCCGCCCAAGCACCATCTGACGAACTCACTTTTGGAGCGCCAGCAACAGTAAGCAAAATAAGACAATTCAGCGCACCCTCCCGTCCCCGCCCGCCCCGGCAACCAACTGCACCACCACCGCCGCCACAGAGATCCCCAGAATCTATTCAAGTCCCAAGCTCTGCCGCTGAACTCCCGCCCCACATATCCCGGTCTCCCTCCCCACGTAATAGGCCACTGCCACCACCACTCCCCCTACAAAAAGAAACCTCAATTCCAAACTCCAGGTCGCCGTCACCTACCCGCAATTCAACAAACCGCCCACCGAAACGGCCTTCGACCAACAGCGATGCAAACCAACCCTCGACCAAACGTAAAACACAATTCCAATCCGCCAGGAGATTAGCTGAAGAACAAGACGAGATCCACGACGTAGACGACAGCGACGACGACAATAATATGGCAGGGCCCATTCGCCAGGGTGCCGGAGTGATCAAGTTATCTTCCACCTCTGGCCCGAAGAAGAAGATGCTATTGTGCGCTCGACCACCGACGTTTAAGTTTCCGCCGAAGGAGCCGGAGAAGGGGGCGAATGAGAATGGGAGCGAGAATAGTGAGAGACCGAAAACCGTAATTAGCGAAGAGGATTATGGTGAGTGGGATGAGGATGACGAGATCATGAGTTTGTATTAGATAGAGGTATGCTGTAGACGGGGCGGTTCGGTTTTGGGTTGCGGTACATGCAGGTGCCTGCATCTTTTATTTTTTTTTATTTTCCGCCTCTTTGCTGTTCCCCGGGAAATGTACCGCACCATACTGTAGATTGGCTGGTTGGCGTTTTCGAGGTTTTACTATACTTGGGTTAAATTATGTGGGGTACGGTGAATTAATGAGATTGCCCGGCCCGCTTTTCTTTCCTTCCTCAAATGCCTGGGCGAGATTAAGCCGGAGATGGATGACATCCGGGCTTGGAAGTGACAGTAATGGGAGTTACTCGTACTATACCTGTAGGACGGGGGTGGTGATACTATGTGTAAAAGTTACTCTAGGGTTTGGGTGTTTGTAGAGGCTGGACCAAATAAAGATAATGGTATCAACCCAAATCCAGATTTGGGGGACGGCAGGTAGGCGGAGGGGGATATGTGAAGTATGATATAAATAGTACATCACAGTATGAACCTACATAGGTGACAAACATTATCTCTAAAACCCACTGTTACCAACAGAACATCATAAAGTACTAGGACAAAACTTTTCGTCCGATGCCCTTTTTACACCAAAAGTGCCCATTTTCACCACCCTCTCTCATTGCGCAATGTCTATGAGAATCAGCGAAAATTTGTCCTTGCATTAGCAAGCCTGCAGATAACATGAAGAAATTTACAGAATCCTTAAATATCACCAAGTGGTGGAGAAAAGGTCGTTTAAGTATCTAGTATCGGTTGCCCTGTACTTTTTTGTATGGAGCCGCATACAAAAATCCAAGTCACTTTCACACTATATAGTTGATGCAATCACGAACCATGAAGGCGGCTTTTTCATTCCTTACACTCCTACTTATAGAGGTTTGAATAGATAGTGATTCCCTAGCTGATAGAAAGATTTCAAGTGTTTTTATATAAGCCAGTGTTGAGAATTGTTTGTTTAGAAATGTCCATTTTTGGTGTAAAAAGGGCATCGGACGAAAAGTTTTGTCCCCTTGCTGTAAAATAAACCAAGTCCATGAGGGAAGGAATGCAAGGTAGGACATCACTACCGTACGAACCCGTCTATAGATAAACCCGATGCGAGAGAAGAAGGAAAGAAAGAAAGAAAGAAAGAAAGACCCACGTTGAGCTAAGCTCCAGTATGATACCACCAGTGATTTAACCCCGAGCCATAATCCATGATGGGACCCGCGTTTGTAAGTTCAAGATTGTATGATATACGCCATTGCCTGAAGATTCTAGGGGCAGACGATGTATCAATATTTGAGTTCGTGGGTGCATGGAAGCGCTCTTCCTCCCCCTTTCTCCCCCTTCCTCCCTTCCTCTCGTCTACTGATCTAATTCCATGTTGCGGCCTGTTTCTTCTTCTCCTTTCTCTTCCCTAATACTAACCAGGTTGGATATACATAATACAACCACCTAGGCTCTCTGAGAATGCAAGTCTACGTTCCAAAGCCCGCAACCAAGTTCCACTCTACACCCCGGGGGGGGGAGGGTCGTTTAACACACCTACGGCCACAAGCGGCAGTGGGGAAGATAACATATCTCACAAGTGTAGCAATGTATACGCAGAGATTGTCAATGCATAGCCTAGTGTCCCGTTCAATCAATCCTCGCCGGTGTACTCGTATAGCACACTTCCCGAGGAGAAAAAGAAAAAAACACCCCAAGATCAAGGCAATCACATTCAATCACTCGGAAGCGCGTAGATACCCTATGTTGTGGAAATATTGAATGGAATGATAGTACGAGATAATGAAGAAGTGATTGATTGCTTGAGGGAAAAAACTAAGCACTGTGACTATCTCAAAGAGAAGGGTGAGCAGCCCTGACTATCTACCATTGGGGAGCGGGACAAATAGGTCGAGCGAACAATAACAATAACAATAAAAGAAGAATGAGGGAAATGCAAGGAGGTATCTTCAATAGTGCCGGAGGTGTAGAGGTAGGATAAGGTTTGATGCAAGGAGAAAAAACCAATAGTGTGAGTGACACCACAGTAGTGCCAGAAGTATGTTTCAACACCCTATTCCAGCTAGGCCAGCTTCCAAGGAAAGAGGAAACAAAAATATCCTACAGTAGGACGAACCGACCTCCCGCCTGCGAACACAGCCCAGCCCAACCTCACACCGATCAAGGCTGCCAACCAATCAGCTTTTATAACACTCTCTTAAGGCTCGGGAGAAGAAGGTTCGCCTCTGCGACGGCTGAGAGCCAGATGCTCAGCGGGTGCGCCGAATGTATCCGGGTTCGTTCACTGTCTTTTGCGTTCTGAGCCTTTTGAGTCCGGGGGGAAATTGATGCTCAGGGGGGGTGTTAGTTGTGATAGTCTGGTTTGATGATTAGTGGTCCCGTTTGTTTGGCGGCGGGTGTGATACCGTATGATATTTCATAGCAATGCATATTCCTCTTGTTAGGGCTTGGCTACTTGTACTTGTGCCCGTCTTAAAAAGTACCCCACACACACCACTCTCCATCCTCCACCATAGGATATTCACCACACCACACCCCTCATCTACTGTAGGAAGGAAGGGAAAGGAGTTGAAACATGAGAGATATCCGGCTCATTCGAGTGGGCACCATTTGACACCGTTTGGCATATACTATATTGAGCAAATTCATTTCGTAAATGGCATAAGCTTAATGCAGTTGTTTCTTGATGGAGCTGGCCTGAGGCGGATTTCTCATTGCTGTGGATTTACTTTATTTGTGTTAGTTCACTTCATGCTTGTTTTTTTTTGCCGGTGTTGGAAATGATGGCATATTCTACTCGTAACCTTTTATTAATTTCTCGCACACAGGAGTGGTGTTCTGGTCGTGGATTGTGCATAATACAAGTATTATGTAATAATGTCCGAGAGTGGTGCTGTAACCTAGACGGTGCGCTTCTGAACTTGGGGTGTAATGCTAGACCTGTGGCATGAAATATTTTATACTGAGCGCGAGAAGGACTTTAGGATCTCCCCAAATTCATCCCGCCAGCGATCCCAGATGATACGTCGATACCCAAGCGGCGCCGCATGATTCACACATGCCACAAACTTATCAAGCACGCCCTACGGTAATTGACCCCACAATCGCACACGATTTCGCCGATAAATAATTATACCCAACCCCTCCGGCAAATTAATATATACCTGCCAACTGCACTCTCAAACCCACCCGCAGCTTTAGATAAACAAACGAAAACAAGATGTGTCCAGTAGCAATAACAAAAGTAAGGAAAACAGCAATTCCCAAATCCAGCCCCAACTCCAGCTCAATGATTATAACCCTCCCTAGTTCCAATAACGACGGCTAAGAGAAATGAAAGACAAGTATTAGGGATATAAACGGCCGATAAGTGGTGCAAAGGAATACAAGTAATGAAATAGACGCACAAGAGCAAAAGTCAATTAAGCCTCCTCGTAGATTCGTAGCGTTCGTATATCTAGGTGACAATAGATGGCGCAAGCACCTACTTGCCGGGTTTTTTGGCCAGGGAAAGTGAGATGAAGATCGGTCAGTATCTTATAGCACGACAGCTTTGCCTTTTCCCCTTCGGCTATCGGCCCCAGCTTCGAGCACTCTTCTAAGCCTTTCTTGTGCGCCATCGGGCTCGTCGCCGTTATCCATTGACAACAAAGAACTCCGCTTCCCTCCGCCGCCAAAAAGTCCACCCCAACTTCCGGAATGTCTCCATCCCCTGCTTTCGGCAGTTGGGGTGTTGGTTCTTGTCGTTGCCGCCCCTTCTGGGAAGAAAGCTAATGCTGAGGAGCTAGCGCGCCGTCCCCACAGCCCCGAATGTCTCCTGTTAGCTTGAGGTGAAACGGGCGCAATGCTGTTACCGGTGGGACTTGTGAGCGAGATGGAAGTTGCGGTTTTCGGGGGTATTGGGTAATATGAGCCCGCATACGCAGATGCTGGGTCGGGGGCGGGTGAAGATGGTGAAGGAAGAACAGTGCGAAGCTGTAGATGTGGTGAAGCTACACCTCGGGAGTGCGAAAGGTTATCCGAGCGGGCTAATGCTGGTGCAATAGTGTTGGACATAATCTCCGAAGTTGACATTGAGGACATCCGCCTACGCATCCATACCGAATTTTCGTGTTCTCTTGACGATGAAGCTTCGCCAACCTCAGAATGGGAATGTCTGGGCATGATGGTCGTCTCAGCTGATTTACCAGAACTAAAAAGAACATTGAGTTCATGAGCCTTTTCCGCTAGAAGTCCGTGCAACTTCGGGTAGTGTTTCTTGTGGGCCGAGGTCAGGGGCGACAAGCGCTCTTGTGCCGGAAGCATTTCGTCGATAGCTAGCAAAGTAGTCACGATAGATGTCAATGTAGTATGGGTAGCTTCTGCCGCCTCTGCTAATGCGTCCACAGCACCCCCTGAACGTCCAAAGAATCATTAGAACCTTGTGTGAGAATTCTACTGAGATCAAATAATCACCTCCTTTCAAACCAGATGATTCCGAATCTAAACGCTCGGTACGAACTTTAGTGGTCTTTAGTGCCTGCGCAGTTAGCTTATCGGCCTCCTTCATTCGCGCGTCGATATGTGATTGGGCTTCGACAAGCCCGTCAACCTCGGTTTGTAAGGACGATTGATACTCAGAGCAAAGACGGGAAACGGCATTCAGCGCGTTCGTGACTATATGTTCAGGAGAAAGAGAGAAAATGTTAGGGATGATAACTTGACAAAAAAAAAAAGTGCAATCGAAAGTGTAATCGCCAACCTTCGGGCTCGATTGATTTAAGAATGCCGTCAAAGGAAAAGGAGTCTATGGATGGAAGCACGAGCTTCTCCAGATCATCCTCCTGCGCAAGGAATCAACATTCCACTCCTTCGATAATTCAGTCAAAGACAAAACAAAAATTGAACGGACCTCGTGGATCGGGGACGCGATGCTAGAAGAAGCTGGCCCAGGGTTATAGCTTTTGACAATGACGGGCTGGTCGACCACCGCACTTCTGGTATGACGATGTCCATACCTGTGTCTATTTCCTCCCACCCCACTTCCATTTCCATTCACTATGCGTGGAGCCCCGTTTAAACTAGGCTGCTGCTGCTGCTGTTGCTGCTGCTGATTGACGTTGTTCTGGTGGTTGTAGTGATCGCGGCCGGTTGGAGCAGCAGGATCATTATCGTTGCCCCAGAGCGAGAAGATATTTGAAAAAGTAGTGGATGCAGGGAGCGAATGCCGGCGGGAAATACGCAGGAGAGAGGACTGGGCTTCCGTTGTGATTGTAGGTGCGTCAAAGCTGTCGGGGGAGGAGTCAGGCATATCGAATCAGAACTAGTGGACGAGATAGGGCAGAAGGGGTAGAAGCAGAAGCAGGAGCAACAGCAGGAGAAGCCGCAGGAGCCTGATTAGAGATTGGGGAGGGGAGGGTGGGAATGAGGAAGTAGTGGACAGATGGATGTGAGGGGACAGATAGATAGATGGAGGGGAGGGATGGGCGGGGACAGCTTGATGAATGGGGGAGACGATTGATTAATTGATTGATTGATTCAGGTAGGGGGAGGGGGAGGGGGGGATAGTATGGCCAGCCAAGCGGAGAAGGAAGAGCTGCCTGCTTGTCAGTTCTAGCTTTCGTAGGGGCAGAGACGCGCAAGCAAGCAAGCAAACAAGCAAACAAACAACCAAGCAGGCTCGGTCTCTATCACTTACTCACGAGTTTCTTGGAGACTTTGAGACCGGAAAAGACAAGCGTACCAGCGTAGACACAAACAATAGAAGTCAATCTCTCAAAAAATCCCACTCACAAAGCGAGGCGGGCAGATCCAAAACCCGAGGGGGTCAAGACAGTTGCATTCGGGGGCTCCGGATAACTGGTTGCTCTTCCAAATCGGCAGGAAGGTGAGGGGCCAACAGCACGATGCCCCACGGTAGAGGTGGGGGAGGGGAATAAGAAAAAGCGATGGTTGTGGAGAATGGAAGCAGAGGGAGGGGTTGAACGGTGCCGGTACCGCACTGTACGGGTGCTCAGTATGGTTACCGGTATTGTAACCGTGATGAGGGTGGTCTGCCCCGAGATGGAGGGCTGACACGCTGGCAATGCATATGATCACGCCCATCGCGTTATTCTTATTACCCTATTCCATTTGCTAGGATCAAGGCTCCCCAGTCCTCGTTTGCTGCCCCGAGCACAAAAGGTGTACTCGAGTACCCTTCTTACCGTGTCCGGCCTCTCGTCAATTCACGAGGAAATATTAATAATAGAATAACGGTACCAGCATGATAAGCTCAAGCAGCTCCTGTTTCCCTGCTTCCAATCAAGTTACCGTCACAGGTATCAAGGGAGGGAAAAACGCTTATTTTCAAAGATGTTATGCGCCTTGCAGATTCTGGTCAAGCATCCTACCGCAACACATTCCTTGGTGTTGGGATACAGTACGCAACATTTTCACTCATTCTCACTCGACTCTGGGAAGAAAATCCACAGAAGCTTTACCTCCCTATTGCAAGGTCCCACCATTCCTGGGCTCTGAGCTTGATGCGGATACGATACTTGCGCCAGAAAACATCGATATTCAAAATCAAACCGCCTTACAGTCTTTAGATTGGTCTACCGGTAGGCACCTTTAGCTGCCTTGTGCGAGATTTTTCTTCATAAATGGATGGTACTTGATTGCGGTAATTGAGTACCAGTGGTACAAACTGGCGTCATCTTCACCGCCTCCCTTTTCTCTTAGGCTGATTGTTGACTAGTTGTGAATTCAATCACACAAGCCTACGTCTCATCACCGCATAGGAGTTAACATACTGATTGAATCGCAGATAATTAAACTCTATTGGTTGTACTGTATCACGCTAAAACAGGAGCGTAAAAAGCTAATAGCCTCAAGAGCAAACAAGAGAAAAAGAGGTTGCCACAATGGTATAGCCATCATCAGCACAAACGGCAACAAGGTTTCATAGCAGAAGAGCTCAAAGCAAAGATTAATTACTGGAGCTAATGCGCTCCCCCGGTTTTGGGTAAGGGTTTACGCATCCACATTTTCATGGGATTCCATTTCTCCTCCTGGGCCTGTCTTCCACTGCCAACATAAAAACTTCCAGTTGAGCTCGGTCCTCCAGAAAAGACCCATTTGCCTGCTTCCCTCTTCTGCATTGAGTGCCCCGGTCCTAGTCATTCTCGTTCCGAATACCACAGACCCAACACGGCTGTGAAGGAGCGCCATACTGCACATTATGCATGGTTCGTGGGAGAGGTACACCTGGAGATTATGACACAAATAGCCGTCGTCCCTCCTATCGTCGGCCTCTTTCCCGTTTTCTCCGTTGGGATTTCCGTTCCTATCCTCATTTTTAATGTCGGAATTTCCATCAACCTTCATAACCATCTTGCAGGAGGCTTCCTCATCTTCGAGATATATCCCATCCCAGACCTCAACCTTGTTGTTTGGCCTAACATTCTGAGTTCTGCCCAGCCTCCTCTGGGCCACCATATCGATAGCTCTCATTGCTGCATGATCGAGAGGGTTCCCCCATCCTTTCTCATTGCAGCGGAGTCTGGCATCACCAGCGACTGCTAAAACCTGTCTTGTCTGAGGGTCAACAATAACGGCGCCGAAACCTAGACCTTCCCCAGAGGATGCAGCCTTTGTTGCTATTTGTTTGGCAAGTAGTATGCATTTCTCCGGATCAACGAGCCCTCTAAGAGTTTGCGAGACAATGGATGGATGTGGCCCATAGGGGTTTCCGCGCTTATAAACAGCGGGCCAATACTTGGCTGACCATTCAGTTGCTTGAGCGGCTGATATCGGCTGAGAAGAGGGAACGGCCACAGTCATAATTCGGGGAATTGTGCCGGCAGTTGAGAATGCTGGAAGATCCTGGAGAAAGTTGCTCAGGTTCTCTTCAGAAATATCGGTAACCGGACAGACAAGGAGGTACAAAATGGTTTCTTCCGGTGATGTAGGGGGTACAGCGAGGAAATCTACTAATGAGTCCGGGAGATAGCACGGTTTGACCAAACGGCGAAGATGTTGAAGAGAGGTTGGAACTATAGCTCTGAGAGAGGATAGAACCGCATTGGCAGACCTTGAAGGGATTGGAACTGTGAAAACATCGACTAGAAAGGAATCAGCAGCCGCGAGCAGTATACAAACGCGATTTGTGTAGGGAGGCCAGGGTAGATACTTGTTTCAACCGCAGCTCTAATCTCTTGAAGAGTTCTTAGGGGGACAAGATTGTGCAGGGGACTGTCCTGGTCGAGGGGGGCATCTTCTTCCTCATCGAGAAACTGTAAACGTATTTGCATGTTGGCTTGTGCTGCAAAAGTATATCACAACAAAGCTTGTGTGTGGAGGGGGGATGGAAGCCATGGGAGGGTAGGGAGGGAGAGCGTGAGCAGCTTTAGGGGCGGGAGTTATAGGGATAGGTGGGGGAGGAAGGATGAGAAGGGCTTGAGGGTGAGGGTAAGAAGGGAGTAGTATGGGAAACATACCAGCTGGGGCAAGGGGAACGTGCAAACAAAGATGTTCTTCACTTAGTATCATACCTTTTCGGATTCCATCGTGGGAGAAGCAAGATTCGTCATACTGTGACGCTCAAAGTCCTGGCTACGGAAGAAATAATTGTTGGAAAGTCGAGGTGGTGGGAGCCGCTGTGAAAGTAGACGGTGTAGTCGTATATGTAAATTCATGAAAGTGTATCTGGACCCAAAGACATAGTTGGTATAAAGATAGTTTGTGAAGGTTCGGGGTTTTCTTTCTCTTTTTCAGGATTTGATATGGACCCTGTTGTTCAAGGCACGTGATACCCCACACTCCCGTAGTATCTTTCATACTGCTGCAGTAAACTTCGGCACTAGCCGCCTGCCCCCTGTCACTATTATTATAATAATAATATTATTATCATAGTTATTATTATTATCAAAGTTGAGACGGTCCGGGTAATTAACGTCGACAAGCCTTGGCAGGGTTAGGGGAGTGAAGCGAGAGTCTTTGGACACCTTTCGTGAAGCTGTTTCTAGCTTTACACAGGGAGAACGGAAGAAGAGGTGCATCTAATTCTCTTCCAAACCAGCTACTGCAGTTTCCGGTGTAGCTTCACTGGATTTCAGAAGGTTCAATTGCCTACTATATTTTCTTTGATTTTTCTCTTGAATTGGGGTTCTCTTGTCAGGATATCATCAACACAACATGCGGTACCGACAGGTGTCGGCGCGGTCAGTGCCCGTCCTGTTTCTATCTTTCCTCTCACTGCTTCAGCCTGCTCAGATGGTCAAACACGAAAACTTCAAAACTTGTTCGCAATCCGGCTTTTGCAAGCGTAATCGTGCGTTGGCAGGCCGAGCTCACGCCGCCGGTGCTTCATGGACGGCACCGTATGAACTCGACGAAGGGACTCTTCGGCTGAAAGACGGTGTCCTAACAGGCAAAATATGGAAAACAGAGGCTGGGGCAATTGAACTTCCTCTGCAGGTCTCGCTTTTTGAGAACGGTGTTGCAAGAGTGACTATCGACGAAGCCCGACGAAGAACGGAGGAGATCACCCTTAGGCATGATAGTAAAGCTAGGAAGGAGCGCTATAATGAGGCTGAGAAGTGGGCATTGGTTGGCGATCACAAGTACCAGAGGACTGCGGCAATGGAGACGAAAGAGGGGGTCACAACTATTGTCTACGGCCCAGATAGCTATGAAGCACGGATTACACATAAACCATTTAGTATTCAGTTTTTGAAGGGGGGAGAGGTTTATGTTGTCTTTAATGACAGGAAACTCATCAATGTTGAGCATTGGAGACCTAAGATTGAGAAGGCTGAAGGGGAAGAGCTGACCGAGGATGAGGAGACTTATTGGGAGGAGACATTTGGTGGGAACACTGATTCTAAGCCCAGAGGTAATACCTACGCTTTGTCATCTTTGATTGTTTTTTTTCCTAACAATTTCAAGGCCCTGAATCCGTTGCTTTGGACATTACTTTCCCTGGATATGATCACGTGTATGGTATTCCTGAACATGCTACTAGCCTTTCGCTCAAGGAAACCCGGGGAGGAGAAGGCAATTACAATGAACCGTATCGCCTATATAACGCCGATGTCTTTGAATACGAGACCGACTCCCCAATGACTCTTTATGGCTCTATCCCTTTCATGCAAGCGCAAAAGAAGGGTTCCACTGTTGGAGTTTTTTGGCTTTCTGCTGCCGAAACCTGGGTTGATGTCATTAAAACCAAACAAAACCCCCATGCTTTGACAACCGAGAAAGCATCTACACAAACTCACTGGATTTCTGAAAGCGGTCTCCTGGATGTCTTTGTGCTTCCCGGTCCAGATGCAGCCTCGGTTTATAGGCAGTACGGTGAACTCACTGGCTTCACCACTTTGCCCGCAATGTTCTCCATTGCTTATCACCAATGCCGCTGGAACTACGTCTCCCAAGATGATGTCAAGGATGTTGATAGGAAGTTCGATAAATTTGACATTCCTTATGATGTTATCTGGCTAGATATTGAGCATACAGATGGCAAGAAATATTTCACTTGGGATCCATTGACATTCAATAAGCCGGAGTCTATGCAGAAAACATTGGCCAAGAGAGATAGAAAAGTATTTTCACTTCCACTTTTAGCATACCTGGGGGCTTCTGTCTAACAGTGAATAGCTCGTTGTTATCGTTGACCCGCATATCAAGAATGACGAGAGTTATGTCGTCAACAAAGAAATGGTTGAAAAGGGTTTTGGCGTCAAGGATAAGGGTGGTGACAAGGTGTATGAAGGGTGGTGTTGGCCTGGATCGTCTCATTGGGTGGACTGCTTTAATCCTGCTGCCGTTAATTGGTGGAAGTCACTCTTCAAATTCGACAAATTTGTTGGATCTACCCCTAATCTCTGGCTCTGGAATGACATGAACGAGCCTTCTGTTTTCAACGGGCCAGAAACTACCATGCCAAAGGACAACATCCACCATGGTAATTGGGAACATAGGGATGTCCACAATATCAACGGAATGTCTTTCCATAATGCGACATATGAAGGTTTGAGGATTAGATTAGGCAATGGGAAAGAGAGAAGGCCCTTTGTCCTTACTAGAAGCTTCTTCGCCGGAAGCCAACGGAGTGCTGCTATGTGGACTGGTGATAATCAGGCCGATTGGCCTCATTTGCAACAGGCGTTCCCAATGCTGTTGGCCAACGGCATTGCCGGATTTCCTTTTGCTGGAGCCGATGTCGGAGGTTTCTTTGGCAACCCATCTAAGGAACTTTTGACCAGATGGTACCAAGCCGGTGCTTTCTACCCGTTCTTCCGTGGTCATGCCCACATTGACGCTAAGCGAAGAGAGCCGTACCTTGCAGGTGAACCATACGTCTCAATCATTAGAGATGCTATCCGCCTTAGGTACTCTCTCCTCCCCGCCTGGTATACCGCTTTCCACCGAGCGAGCTGGGAAGGTATGCCGATCCTCCGACCCCACTTTGTCACGTTTCCTGAGGATGAAGCTGGATTTGCTATTGACGACCAATTCTTCTTGGGTGATACTGGGTTGTTGGCCAAGCCGGTAGTTAAAGAGTCCGCTACTGAGACTACTGTTTACTTCCCCGACGACCAGGTCTACTATGATTACTTTGACTTCACCACGTATCACCAAAAGGGGCGTTATGAGGTTCCTGCAGCTCTTGAGAAGATCCCACTTTTCATGAGGGGTGGCCACATCATTCCCAGAAAGGATAGGCCAAGGAGAAGTTCAGGCTTGATGAAATATGACCCATACACATTGGTCATCTCAGTAAGCAGCGAGGTAAGTTCCTAATTTCGGCGAATTTTTTAAGTGTCCCTTGCTAATAATTATAGGGTGCTGCTGGTGGTGATCTCTACGTTGACGATGGTGAGACATATGCTCATCAGTCTGGCGCATACATTCACAGAGCCTTCACGTTCAAAGACAATGCTCTCCACTCAACAAACCTTCATCCGGAGCCGGCAAAGGCAGCGGCCTACAACAAGAATATGAGATCCGTGAGGGTGGAGAGGATCGTGGTTGTCGGTGTCGGCAAGGAATGGGCTACGAAAAAGCAAGTGGAAGTCAAGCAGGGTAGCAAGACTTGGAAAGCAAAAGTCATTTATACCGAGGGCAAGGGCGGCAAGGCCAATACGGCCGTGGTTAGGGATCCAAAGGCTAGCATTACCAAAGACTGGAGTGTCAGCTTTACGTAAAGTATTATTTATTGTGGTAGCATTGGGGTGGCAACAGAGACTACTGTTTACCGTTTGTTGTTTGCTATGCGGGATACCATGGCATACAATGCATTCAGAATATGTTATGTTTTGTTTTGTTAAAGAATACAGTTCATCATAGGGAGACTGAACACGAAGAGTGAAAGACGAAGAGTAATTGTAGTTTCCAGTCCATGATACCCCCCCGGATTGCCCTTCCCGCTGAAATCTATCCCACCCGGCTCCATCCCATCCAAACGAATATACAATTCCATCACCTAGAGCGTATACACCCCAGCTTAAACAGCCGCCGCCACCGCCGGAATACCCCCACCCCTAGCGGCCTCCTCCCGTTCGCGAGCCCTCCTCCGCTTCTCCAGCAAGCTCTCACGCCTCCGGGCTAGAATCTCCGTCTGCCGCTTATCAACCTGAGTCAGCCAGTATCCGAACGATCCACTGACTGCGGCGAAGGCAGGGTATCCCCACGCCGTTTCGCGGGCAAGGAAGGGGCGCATTTCGATGCCGAGCTGCCACCAGCGGACCGCGGCGCCTGTTTATTTGGTGTTAATGGGATGGAAGAGGGTTGAAGGCGGGGGGGAAGGTACCGAAGAGGGCCCAGGTTAGGATTTGAGGCATTGATGTGGTGGATTTGGTTAATGAAGGGTTTCGGCTCCGGTTTCGGTTTGGTTTGGTTGGTTGGGTGGTGATTTGGTGAGGATGATTGTGGTTGTCAGTGGGGATTGGGGAGGTCTTGGCGAGGGGGGGTGGGTTAGGGGTTTTTGGTGGGCTTGGGTGCACGAGTACTTGTAGGTCACGGTGATCTTGGAATCGAGCTGGGATTGGGTATTATTTTATTTTTTAATAATTTTTGTGTGATCTGGGTGATGCGCCCTGCGTTTGTTGCAGTTCGACAGTTTCTGCGGTAATTGCTGCTCCGGATTCTAGATTCGGGAGATGTCCATGTCTGGGAGCTTTGGTTTAGTGCAAAGGTGCTAGGAGTAATTTGCACTGTATTCAAATTATTTCTGCCGGCGTGATACATACCTGGCCGTTTAAAGGGCCTATAGTTTCTCGATTGGATTGAACCTAAATACAAATTCCCATTTTTATCCTTCTTGAGTTTTAGCTGCGAAACAATTCTTCTTCCCCATCAAACCTACAGAATGTCTTTTCGAGTGGTCTCGCATAGTCTGGACTTTAGCATTGGCATGAGACATCCGAATGTGCGGTACCGTCAGTAGAGCACGATACCTGGGTACGGTCTATTTAACCTGTGGTAGAATTCAATTTCTCTATCATTTTCATTTTTTGCTATTGTAGTTGAGCGTTCGCACGTAATACTTGTAATTTCTTAACCCGTTATGCCTGATCCTGCTTGAACTTTGTGATATTGACTTTTGGCTCATAGTAAAGGGCATAGCGCTACTACACCTGGTGGCTTGCTTGTTAGTGCATTGAACGGGCAGGTTGATAGTGGCTTGGAGGGTAGTTGTGCCACAGCCATTGGCCCATATTGAAAGCGTAGACCTTTACCTATGGATACCAGTCCTATCCCTTTGCTTTGCCCTGGGCTCTTCACAGACGCCCTCCGGATCTGCTGCGGGGGCATGTGGGGTGGGGACACCGCTGTTGCTCCGGGATGTCTGGAATAAGTACTCATTTCTGTTTGCCCGCCTTCGGGTAATATTGTATAGTTTAGCGACACGCTTAGGAGGTGCTTTGGGGACTGATACAGGAGACATTCCAACAAAGCCCGGAAAGTACGCAACGTTTCTCTAGATGGCAGGAGCCACACTTACAAAGTGCTGCCCTATAAGAGTTTGGTGGCTGTTGTCTCCACGAATCTCAGGAAGAGGGATCTTCCCCATGTTCCTTCTGGAAGCCAAATGCGAAGTGGTTAGAAAGAGTTTCTGGATCGTGGGATATATACCTAATTTTGTATCGATCTTTGTTCAAGTTGAAGGAATATAGGTGCATAAGGTTTGACCTACAGGGCTCTGTTGGTGGTCTTTTTTCACTAACCTGCTGGGGGATAGCGGTAGATTAATCATTCCTTTTGAATCAACCTTGTATGCTATAGAACACTGGGATATTAGACGCTGAGTCAGTGAATAGGAAGTGGAAGCTGTAAGGCTCGGACGGATCACATAATCCCCTAAAATTAGATAAACTTTGGGCCTCTATCCTACCTAAGGTTTGCTAGATTGAGATGGAACTTTGTGTCCGACTCACTTTAGAGATGATCATCACCAGTTCAATTAAGTGAGAGGGATCTCCAAAAATCTTTAGAACCCACGCTTGCTCCGCAAGACAGGCTTTCCCCGGTGGCAAGGTTTGAGTGGAAGACTCAAGGCAGTCTCCCTTGTAGAGTGTCTGCCTAGCTTTAGCTCGGGTGCACTCTTAGTTTGGTGGTTTAAAAGCCTTACCGGTATCATATGATATGTACATCACTATATACCCTACCCGAAGACGGAATATTTGAACCTTCGAGCACATAAACATGGCATTTGACATACGGTACCGCACAAGATAGGCAGATACTGTCCATGCCACACTCTGGCAAGCATAACGAGCCAAGTGCCACGGGGGTATGATAACAATGCGAGCTCAGCAGAGGCAGCAGAGTGCCGAATCTTGAAAACTCGCGCACTGCATGCACTTGAGCACATACAGTACCACCTCCAGGTCCAAAAACTGCACTGCAGTCAGCGTCACCCATCCGCAGTAGATTGTTCCAGCTTAAATCCCCTGATCCTGGTCCTTCCTCTGACTTCCGACAGGTGTTATCCCGCGACGCTTTACTCAGTGCTGGGAGGACACCCCAGGTAACGGCAGTTCCTACTTGAACCCCGCCGGAAGCACTAAGACGTTGCATGTTAGGCGTTTCGCTTCAGCCGCCGAGAGGATGCGCGGGGGAGGTTGTTGAAAATAATGAGTGCGGAGATAATGATGGACTATGAGGGTTTTACGCGGCGGAGGGGAACGGCTCAAGTGAAGATACAGAGTTTGGATTAAGTAGTGAAGAAGTTCACGGTTGTGTTGAGAGTTGAGAAAGAGGGGTGTGAGGAAAGTTAAGAAAAGGAAGTGGGAGATGGGGCGAAGAAAAGACAGGAAGGAAGGAAAGCAAGTAGGAGAAAGTTTTCCATAGCTCGCTCATCCTTTCAACGGTGCATACGCGTACCACTGCAGCCTTAGAGTGCGGTTATTGTCAACAAAGGTACCTTGAGTGGCGCCGAGTGATAGGGCATGATTTCTCACCAGTTCCCCCATTCCCACCCCTCCCCCCTCACGGTAGCCTGTTTTGTGGGGGGAGGCGGCGTGATAGCTCTGTGGATGCCTGTACCACAGTATCTTAAGAATATATAATCACGAAAACAAAGTAACACATAATGCTGGGGGGGATGGTTTAACAGTACGATGTCATGCGCCTGGCAAACTCTGTTCTCCTAGGCTCCCAAGATCGACTTTCCCTGCAAAAAATAGCTAATGCGTCCAGAGGGAGTTAAAAATCATATGCAATTAGAAGGACTCGAGTGGAGGGGTGTATAACATGACACAAAAAGTCAAGAGCTAGATCCTGTCCGCCTTCTCTGGGGACATGTGATGGCCCTGGAGAAGGATGTAGTCTAGAAACACGTCAACCTTTTTTCGGGCGGTTGTTGGAAACATTCTTCAAAATACACAACAAAGCCCGGGGAATCCTTACTCTAGAGTGGCCTGACTTGGTATGTTAAATTTATCGCACAATAAGAATTGGTCATGGGGAAACGGGGTGAAGATCACCACAACCACAACTAGAACTCGAACTATCCGTACCTATCAGTGGACGAGTATCTTGGAATATTCACCTTCGGCCCTAGCGATACACAAAACTCTCGAGCTCCTTCTCTGAGTGTGACTAAATATACATTTTCCTTAAGGTAATGGTTCCTTATTGTTGTCGCGAGCTCTAAAAGGAGGAGCGGGGGGTTAACAGCAAGCTGTTCTTTGTATATCGTTTCTTCTCTCTCTTGAGGCTATGCTTCTCCCTCATACACACCGTTAGCCCCTCAGCCCCCTGCACAGCTTCCAGCATCTCCTCACTTGCAGGGGCGCAACTAACGTTCGACTACTATCGAAGATTTGCTGGAGGTTGGCTGTTAAAGTGGCACGGGCTAAGCTGCTGTAGCCATGAATTTCAGCCTGCCTTTTGGTGTACGGCCTGTGAGAATAAATTGACACAAGTCCTCCAATAGAGCGCCGGGCTGAGCGAAGGGGTTCTCTATAGAACGCCTTCCATAGTATTATGGATCTAGTCCCTCTCTTCCTACACATCTCCTAATGAGGCATAAACCCTGTTCAATTATTAGGGACATTTCCGGTGAAATACTTATTTCATTCTTCATGTCCTTGATGGTGTCATTTTGGCTAAGTCATTTCTCCCTTATTTGAGATGGATTCAACAGTCCCGGAGTGGGGCTGGGAAGCTGTGTGTGGCATATGACAAAGAGTGATACCTGGGTAATTACTGTAAAAGCTACACCTCCAAAGGCAAAGGAAAGGGGTCTTAAAGAGCTAGGGGATCCACACCTCCCTCAGCGTTTCTAACGATATGACACAAGGTCCTGCCAATAAGATAAGGTAATCTCAGTAACTCTTACTCCTATAGACTCCAGATGTGATACATGACCTCCTACCTCATTCATAAGATCTAAAAGCATGTCTAAGGACAGCTTATCATCCTCTTATCATCCTCTTATCATCTCCTCCTAATCCAATCCACCGAAAATCACTGAGGGAATGGCAATGCCATCAACAGCGCAAGCGCACACAATTCAAAAAACCCTCTCCCGCTACGGGAGGAGATACTGTACGAAAGAACTTTCCTTCCCATTCTGCTTTCCCTCCAAAAGTGTTGTTCCCTAGGAGGCACCAGCAGGTCCCCCACCCGTTCACCTGCATAGTCTTATTGGCAGAAAACCCAAAGTCTGCTGGACAGCAGCAGGCAAAGGTTTCCCCCCGACCTGGAGATGGGGGAGGGTTGTAATAGAGTAGCTCGTGGTCGTAATCAGAGTGAAAAGCACACAGCTCTCGTACTCCCTTCCATCATAGTGTGGCGAGTTCAGTGTGTGAGTACGATTTGATACTCGGCCAGGAAAGGACCATTCCCCCTCCCCCCTCTCTCTGGGGGCAGAATGCATTGCGAGAGTACTGCACTATAGGTGAAATGTAACCTGTCTACTAACCTCTCTACGCTCACCTCTAAAACCCATAATATTAGAAAAGTGAACCTAAGGAAAAGAGAAAAAGAAAAGGTTACATATTTGTGGGGGTTAGGTTACTTAAATAGCCAATCAGCTGCGCTAACAACTCTACCAGTACTAGCACCATACCCCCCAGACGTCCTAAGTAGCTATTATGTATAAAAGCATAATTAGGCCCTGTAAAAAGGGAAGACTCCCTTTCTCCTTTCCTCCCTTTCTCTCCATTACTCTCGGAAGCCCAATCTCACCCCTCTCCTCCCCGAATTTATATAATAACAGTTTCAACACTTAATTTACGCACACATATAAGCCTACCCCTCCAATTGTTAGTTTTTCTTCTTTCTTCCTCATTTTTTCCGCCCCTTCTTGCACTACCTTCCGTTTCTTCCCCGCCAGTTTTAAGGCGGTAGGGTGCCGTACCTGCATTCACCCACTTTGGCAGGGGCATCGGCGGAATGTAGCAGCCTCGGTTGAGTCTTTGGCGGACAAAAGCTTAATCACACGGGGAAAATAAGGCTTTCCAAGCTGTGCTCCAAGGGATTCTTCCACGATGGACTTTGGGATGATGGGCTTGAAGGGCTGTCAGGCGTCCGGAATATGTAGTACGCTTTTTTTCTCCAACCTCTACATCGAGTATAGATGACCTGGTCGGCATCTGGTGTCGTCAAGATCTGTTCCACTGTATACAAAGTATTCAGGCCTGTGGGAGCCTCTGTCTTGGCATGTTCAATAACTGCTCAGTGCCCTTGCATGAGCAGAATGATCCGGAAAGAAAAAACCATCACCTCCCTAGTGCAACAGGCTCTTCTAGATTACCTCCATAACATCACCCCCAAATTCCCATTGCCCAAAAACCGCAATATTCATCGTGATCCTACTTCCCCTCCTATATCTAGGCCGAGGGGCTGGCACGTGTGTCGCGAGTGATCACATGTGATTGCTCAATGCGCCCACGTTTGGAGAAGCGTATTTTGGAGAGAGGAACGTGCTGGCTTACATATCTGACTGCTCGAGTAGAGGTAAGGGGAAAGAAGGGGGGTGATTACTTCTTTTTCATTTTCACGTTCCTTCATTCGGTAGTTTTATGACTGGGTGTAATTGCATGAAAGTACATTCGGTATGCGATCAGGAGGACGATATGGATGTATGGGGGAGGTTAAAAGAGAGTGGGTGGTAGGGCAGAGCATGGTATTGCAGGATGGTTCAAAGAGAGATAAAGTATTGGGTGCTAACTTGTGGAATATATGTAGAAAGGAAATGACAGGAAGGATGTTGCGCGCTCGGTATGCATGGGGATATGTGTTGGCTTCTTGGTTTCCCCTCCCTCGTATATTCTGGGTGGAGTGGACGGATATGTCGTGGGTATGCTTGTAATATAAAAGAGGTGGATAATATAGGGTGGGTAGATGGGAGAATTGATGCCACAACTCACAACTGAAAAAAGGAAAAATAAAAATAAAAATTACCTGTCCAAGCGGAAGACTTTCAAGTCCAAGGGCAAAAGACCGCGTTTTGACCTCCACATATTCGTAGAGTGAATAACGTCGGCGCAGCCCTCAAACATCCAGGCCCAACCGTAGGCCAAATTCTCGGTGATCTCCCAGTTGGATGGGTCCCAGGGCTCACCCCAGATGAGGATTCCATTGTCTCCTAGACCCTCCCAGGATCCCATAATGGACAGGCAGAGCTGGTCCGGGTCGTAAGAGTTGCCTGCGCGCAGGAGATTCTCCCTCATTCTTGGGGACGGAAAAACGTCGATCCAAGGGTGGTGGATGACCGAGACCTGTAGGAGAGTTGGGCGGAGAGCAGGTGGGAGATGCATCGTCAGGGGGGTTTGGAGGGGGGCCGCTTCTACGCTCCTAAGGCTCTCCAGGACACTGTCTTCCAGGGTGATGCTATTAAAGCGAGAGATCATGTCGTGTTGGGCTATCTCCTGGATCGTAAGGCCGAGGGTTTTGATGTTGGACTCGAAGGCGCGGTAGATGTTGTAGTAGATGAGATCGATAAGGTAGTGGTCTGCTGAGAGTCTGTGATCCGGCACTATTGTTGGCTCTTTGATGACGGGAACCATGCGGTCGGTGGCCTCCTCCATGCGCCAATCTATGAAGCCGGTGTTCGCACAAAGCAGGTAGAAGTTGGGAACAACGAATCCTGGAGTGCCAGCAGTGGCATGTACAGGTCTTTCGATGGCTTTACCCTTATCTTCCTCTAGCCTTGAGGCTTCTCTGGCAGGCTCAGGATCCCTTGGTGGTGGTGGATTTCCGACAATCAAATTAGCTCCTATGCTCCAGAAACCACTATTAGCCAAAGCCATCGGATGGGAGAGAGCAAGATCGACTTTCCGAAGAGAAAGGGGTTCTCCTCATGCAGAAAGTGACCAATATTCGACCGAATCCTCCCTAGATCACCCCTAGACCTGGATATCTATGTCCGTGATGAATGGATGAATGGATGGACAGGTGGACAGATGGGTGAGTGTTTTCGGCTTGTATCTTACCAAGAGCATCACCAATCTCAGCTGGGTGACTGCGGAAGGCGCCTCCCGAGGCTGAACCTTTACTCACTGGGCCTTTTTTGGCCGGGTGAAAGAATTTGATTTTCAGGTTATGTTCACGGGCTCTTCGCTGTCCTGTGTGAGTTCCGTTCGATTGTGGTTAGCACAAAGGGTTGCCCTTATTTTTTTATTCTTACAGAGAAACTGCCTGTTCTGGACTTACTGTATGCTCGCTGTGCCAGGCGATTCTGAATCCTCCTTCGCTCCTGTGGGTCGGTGATGTTTGTCCAATCATCCACCAACGCTGTCGGTTCCCTGGGATTGATGAGCTCCACACCTTCGTTTCCCGTATCTGACATGATTTTTGAAAGGAGCTAGGTATACTGTATGTGTGTACGTTTGGTGTGATTGCGGTAGTCTTGAAGAGGGGATTTGGGGGTGAGAACCTGCAAAACCAAGAAGGTGCCGGCAGAAAGTAGGGTTTTTGGATGGGACCCAGAAGGGGGTTCCCCTCCCCTCTTCCTCCTTCTGCGTCCTTCCTTCTCGTTTTAATTTTTTTAATTTTTTTCACCCCTTTGTCTCAGAGGCAAGCAATCTGATACTGACAGCTGTATTTTAACACCAGACTGGTACTATTATTCTTTTCGTTATTTCCACGACCCGGTAGAAACCCCGACAAGAGCTCAGAGCTAATGTGTCGTTTCAGGTTTCGGGTCATTGGTATATATATATATATATAGGTGCAGGAGACACGAAGGTTCCCATATGAAGTGCCATCTTATCCTAGAGAAGCCTAGTGAAATGGATAGCAGATCCCAGACTTCCCAACCATTTTTCTTTCCCCAGACCTGGAGGAAAGGGCTGCAGGAGGGAAATATCTGACAGACAAGGCTCGCTCGTGATATAGCTGCATGTCTTTCAGGTGATTCCACCGAAAATCCCCGCAGTGAGGACACGACACATTGTCTCGCCCTATCCAGTCCGAATGTGGTCCACCATTACGATGGGGTACGGTAGCAAGATTGTACTGAATTTCCCACAACCGGAATCAGATAAACCGATGATCTCGCTGAGCGGTATTCCACATCACGCAGGCCTAAGCAAGCCCCAAACTCTAACACCTCACATGCGAGATCTGCGCAATGCCAGAGGGAAGTTCCCAAGTGAATCATTGGTTAGGATGCGTCTGTTTGGTCGGTCCCCACCGCAGAAGCCACGCTTAGGCTCGAACCTCCAGATATAGACCTGTTATATCGCTGCACAAAGCATGGCCCAAGACAACTCAAACCCTTTCTATAGTTGCGATATCCTAAACTGTTAATTAATGCATGGTTTTAGTATTTCACTCTCACTCTTTCTCTCCTATTCTAGCGTAAGCTAGTTACCGGTAGCTTGCACGGGTAGGCTAGTTGACTGCGATTGCCTCCCTTCCCGTTGCCCGCTAAGACGACCTGATTTTAGGTCGGCCATAGAAATTAATGCTCATTTCCCGGAGCAATTGTTACCGGTATTATGGTGGCCGGATCGGTCAGATAATATTATGTCTGCTTATGCCCTCCCCTCCAAATTTTGTGCTATCATATGGTTAATGTTCGGGACCCATTGCACACTCTGCAACCCAGAAATCCAGGACTAAGGACAAGCCTCCTTGAATAGGAAACCTACGAGCAGAAGGTTCCCGAATACCGTACACCAATTGCGAACCTCCGACACGTGCGCAAGACACCGTGCAATTGTAAACTGCGTGTGAGTAGCGGTCGGGCAGAGAGAGAGAGGTAGGGTTTTTGGACTCTCATGTGAATATAAGGGTGCGTCTAGCTGCTGTCAGTTCCGAAGGCGCTGAAATCGCAAAACATGAGTCGCATCCTGCAGCTGTAGTTATTCCAAGTTACAGTACGGTGCTCGAGTAGCATACTCTGTGCGAATGGGAGCCACCATAGCAAGCCTGGTTGGCACACAGATAGAGCCAAGAAATCTATTATACATCGTCTGCGATCACGGCACATGTCAGGAAAGCCAATTTAAAGAAATATTAGCACCCGGGCTTGGATATCTATTTTCCCATATACCCTTGGTACCGATTGCTGAAAGTGGCAATGGCGTTGTTGGAATGCCCCTACAACTGTTCAGAAGGCTTTTCTTTATGTGGTTCTGTAAAAAAATTCTTCCTACTCCCTGAGCATAGTAGGGGTATTCAAGGTGGAAAAAGCTTAGCTTACTTTGCTGTTTCATTTAAGCTTGGCATGTCCCCAAACAGCTAACTTACCGGCACCATCACTTTACCTCACCATAATATTATGATACTTTTTTCGCATGTTGGTATGGAGGTCTAGAGGTCTGTGACAGCTGTAAAACTCAGTTTAACCAGGCTCTACAACTTAGACATGCATAAACTATAAAGAAAGGTTTTAAAAATTGAGAGAAGGGTCTAGAATATTATAGCATACTTGAGGAACAATTATCCCCAGTTCCAGTAAAAATCTCTTATCATGGACATTTTATTAATGAACCAAATTTATGAGATATTTGTAAGATCTGTTTTTCACCTCAAAAATTTATCTCGAGTTACCTGAGTGCATTCAAATATATTACACAAAACGTGCAGACACTATTGGTTAACACCATAAAGTAACCTAATGCAACTTCCCGCATTTACTTGCCACTGAGAAATAATCTTTTTAACTTTGAATACTCCTAGTACAGCACTGTACTGCACCTTCATCATGGACTCATTGTAGCCAAGCGATTTCCGTGTCTTTTGTTTACCTGATACAACACTTTAGATCAAAATAGGGTTTCCACTCAAAACTCTACAACCGGGGTCATTATAGGGGATTCACACCGCAGCCAAACGCACCCTATAGTATTTCATCTAGCTGCCAAAGGCCAATGTAGAAATCTCAAGACCAAGAATCTGATACAAGAAAACTAGCTCGCTAAAGCACGCCCGATCTTCGGAGATATCACTCGAAGCTCTTTTTCTATTATATCAATAGCCAAAATAGTCCTCGAACCCAGCCAATTGGGTGCTCTCTCTAGGAGAGTGTACAAGTGCCCGAGGAGAGGTTTTTGTACTCTACATGACAGGGATTATTTTGCGGGTTAACCTAAAATAAACAGTTCACTAACTTTCCTATGGGTATGATACTTTGCTTGCGCTGTAACTGGCTATAATGCAGGGACCTTCGCACCCGTTCTTTTGTTCCTGTTCAGCACGTGGGGCAGGATATCACGGGTCAATACCAGAGCTCTGATATAGCAGTGGGAAAGAAACAGTCAGACACTTGGCAACGCATAATGCAAAGGTGTATCTTGCAGCAGGACCAGAGCGAAAGGTTTCTGAGGCCATTAAAGAAACCCTCCCAAAGTACCATATGCAAATATAACCCCATGAAACTTGATAAGGCGAGCTAGGCTAGTATAGCTTCTGCAGTAAGCGATTTCCTAACGTATGTCCCTCCAAGTCCCTAAATGGTGGGTCTTTCGACTGACGAAGCTCTAACGACCAGAAAAGAGCCCCACCTCCACAGCCTAAGCCGGCATCATGGCTACCCCACACACCGAGCCGGTAGACGGTTACGAATCGCAACCCGAAGCATTACACCACTCCTCCCTCCCTCCCCCGACAGCAGAAACAAACCACATGCCAACTCCTCCATTGCCCCTTAGAAGAACCACCTAGGCCACTGGCTCCTGACCCACTGCCTCATCCCAGCCCCCAATCTGCAGCCGGAACTTCAACCCGGGAGACGTAAGAATCAGAAGCGTAATCTCAAATAGGCACAACCTCTTCGTTCCGATGGGCGGAAATTGCTTCAGCGATAAGTTGAACAGACACCTCGGATCTCCCGTGAGGCGACTAGAAGGAAGATTTGGACTCCAGGTGCGCGCTCTAGGTCTGTTGACACATGAGTATCCCCCTCTAACAATTGGTATACGTCCCTTGAGATTAGGGGAATTAAACCAACACAGCAGCAGCAGAGCTAAGCCCGGAGGGCCATCTATACAGGTATCTATACGGGTATCGTTCTCCCGATATTTCTATAACAATCTTGTGATAGAAGGGTAACTTACCTTCGGGAAAAAGAACATGAAGCGGGAAAGCCAGAGTGGGAAATGGAGGGGGATCTAGAGGGAAGCTCACAAGAATGCCCCCAAATGAGCCTCTTATTCTGCGGCTCTTCCGTCCATACCCACAGCTTCCTCGCTAGATTCGCGTCCAGAGCGTTCTTACTCGGCTTCGCCTCCTTAGTCACTGGAGCAGGATGCTCTCCGACTCACCATTCTTAACCTTTTTACTGACAATCGTACATGGACATGTGTAAGCACCTTTGGCTGGCGAGGATTAATCCCCCAAACATTTTGGCACCTGTTGAAAATTGACCCCTAAAGACCCCTTCCCAGCGCCACTTGTGAATTAAGCTTTCTAAAAGTGTATACCCCCAATTAGCAAAACTCCCCCTCCGATCTCCTGTTACCCTCACAGAATATCACTCTTGTGCCCCGCTGCACAACGTCGAAATAGACTTCCCCGTTATCGCACCAATTTAGGTTATTTCCCCACCGAGACCCTTGGTACTGGTAGGCTTTCATCCACCCCCCCCGCCGCCCGGTTATTGAATCGGTGAATATTAGTTATCAAAATTAATTATAACGCCAGGACCCTATGCCCTCCCTCCTTACCGAGAAAACGTTGCCCTATTTTATCATCTCACTTTTTGTTCTCTAGTCACATGTTCTCCTTTACCACAACCCCCATTATTCAAAAAAGTAGCCAGTGCTGTGGTCCCAAGTGTTGCAAAACCCATTCGACATTCAAGGAAATTTACAATGTTGTAATAACCCCTTGACTGCTTGGGACATTGTAAAATTTTGTGCTGCCCCTGTCGGTGTCTGAGACAGAGATGACCAAAGTGCTACCTGAGAATTCTTCAGCGCGTAGGCACGATCACATACCTGCATCCGATATTAATGTACCTGTGGTTGAAAGTTCGCAAAAAAGCCGCTTGTTGACCTGTGTCTCAGACAACTGCGAGGGGCGACACAGGGTTCTGCAATGTCTCGGCAGTCAAGGAGATAGGTACCGAAGCGATTGATCAGAGCCCGATTATGTTTATGATACCAGAATGTATGGCTTACATTCCGGTGTTTGCATTCTGGCGGGGACAGTCGGTCTCTGAGCGAGCATCGGCCCGCAACTTGTCGACCCCCAACCCACTACGATACCTCCGCTACCGTAGGCAAGGGCTGACGTAATCAGCCAAATTGATTGCTCGGCTAGCGACACCAACCTATCAAAACTCATCCGGTGACTCTTCCGTCTGACAAAATCTCCCGCCAGGAACAGAAATACGGTCCGGTACTCTGCCCATCCCGGTACTCCCACCACCACCGAACAGAGATAATTCCGTACAGTTCCGTAATCTGTGTGGGGTCCAAAGGGTTTGTTAAACCAGGTCTGGCAGTCAGTCGCAAAAAAAAAAAAAAAAGTGAATGAGGCTCGGAAGACCACCGTTTGTCCTCCGCTGTCGCTGCTCTTCATTATCATCATCATCATCATCATCATCATCGCTGTTATCTCCTAGCCCTTTCCGGAAAGTTTGGACTATGGCTGCCGCAGCCAAGTCCGGAATTGTGTTTGACCTGCAGACCGTTAGGCCGGGAGATGGTACTGGTAGTGATAATAGTAGCAGGGCACGGATTGGGCGGCTCGCCGCCGTTGGCAGCGGGGTTAGCTTTAATACTCCGGGTTTTGTCGCACAAACTTCTAGAGGTGCTGTTCCGCATCTCTCAGGGGATAACTTGAGGGATCATACGGACGTCAGGGTTGTTTACGTCGCTTTGGAGGATTGTGAGTCTTTTTTGCCTATCCCACTCCTTTGGATTTCGTAGTGGGTTAATACGATAGATCAATCCCGTAGTCATCGAAAAGTGCCATCCCAATGTACCGGTGTATAACCACCCCTCGACCCTGAGAGATTTCATCTCGCACCCCTCAAATTCGCTTTTGATGCTTGCGCCTCGAAGGTCGCCGCCTGTTACCACTGCCACTCCAAATACGGATGCATCCATCGCGATTCTCACATCTGTGGGCTTTCGTTCCTTAGAAGTGGATGACTACTTCAATGCTGTCTCAAACCTGCGACCAGATATCGCCATTTCTCCCCCAGACCTACCGCATCAGACACCCGGAAAGAATCGCGGGCCGAAGATGGTTTTTCGGACAGAGTTATGGCTAGGAGAGCTTATCAACCGGAATGCTTCCAGCACACCTATATTCGCACCGGTATTGCCGCTAGATATTGAGCAGCAGAGCTACTACTTGGACTATCTGAAAGAGCATATTTCCTCACTATCGGGACTCGCGCTGTATGATGCCCGTTTAGCAGTGAATTTGCCTAAGGATTTGGAGGTATTACCAAGACTAAGCCTTGATGAGGCATCAACCCCGCATAAGGTTCTACAGCAGGTTAGTTGGGGGGTGGATATGTTCGACTTGGTGTTCCTGACACAAATGACGGATGCTGGCATTTCCCTGAAGTTTCAATTCCCCGGGGAAGCTGCTGGGAAAAGGGAGGCCCTGGGCGTTGACCTCTGGAACAAGGAATATGCAGCAAGCCTAGACCCCCTAGCAGTGGGGTGCAAGTGCTATGCGTGTAGGAAACACCACAGGGCTTATGTGCAGCATCTGCTCACGGCAAAGGAAATGACGGCTTGGGTACTCCTGCAAATGTTTGTTCAGGCTTCTCCTCTCTAAATGTGCGTGATTGATTCTAACTAACAGGGTCTCAGCCACAACGTTAAGGTCGTAAGTAACTTCTTCGCCGCCATTCGCGAGAGCATCACCCGGGGCACCTTCGAAGAAGACTGCAAGACTTTCGCACAAGCCTACGAGGAGGAGTTCCCGGAGAAGACTGGGCACGGGCCAAGGTATCATTTCCTTTCCCCTAGTCCACGAAACGCTTTGCTAATGCAGAAAAGATTGCGCGGCTACCAATTCAAATCCGAAGGCGGAGCAAAAAAGAAGAATCCAAAGGCTTTCAACAAACTCGGGGGCGACAAGAAGGAGGCATTGGAGGAATCCGAAACCCCGCCAGATATCGACGCTGAGAGGTTAGAGCAGGTGGGTTTGCGGATATATCAAGAGGATAGAAGGGTTGTTTTCTAGAAGTAGAGAACTGACAAGTATGATACTTTGTGGGTAATTATTTGATATCTATGATACAGCCAGTGTCAAGGGAGATGTTCAAACATCTAGGGGTTCCACTCAACCACTTCTACCATACAATGACCCCCCACAGAACTCATCTAATGTTTACCTTCCGTCCACCCATTCATGCCATACCTTCTCACACAAAAAATAAGTCGCCGAGTGACAGCCGGTGACTGCCGCCCCGGGCCCAACACCGAGCGTCCGCTTCCCCCCCACAAACCGACCCGCAAACCCGCCCCTCCCTCACCCATCCAACACCCCGCGGTCCCGATCCGGGCCATTACACCACACCGATATCATCCAAGCACCATCCACTATATTTTCGACTACCGGTACTTTTCTCCCGACCATTGAACCCCTGCAGAAACTTGCCAGACGCCAAGATAAGACACCCGCACCCTCACTGCCTTGTGCCGCACAATAGGCGGTAAGGCTCGCCAAGAAGCGAGGATCACCTTATTCCAGAAGCTTCCGGCCCGTCCAGGATGTGAGTGACGGGACATGAGTGGAAACCACGAGGGGGCCGTCATTTGGAATCTACGAGTATGGGAGGGCGGTAGGTTATGTTATGTATGTCATGGCATGAGTAAGCTACAGTAAACGCGATGTGAACGACGTTGGGGAATAAAATAATATCATAATTATTATAAAGATGTGCGAATTCAAGAGTATGGCACTGTACAGTGCTGTATTTTTTTCGAAAATAACGAACGGGGCCGGGCTCGGTGTGCATGAGAACTATGAGATTTGAGTTGTCGGTTTCAACGACGACTTGATTCAACCAGGTTAGACGACACTACGAGTAGAGTACTCGAGTAGTCTACAAGTTACAGGCATATAAGTTAGAGCCCAAACACATAGATAAAGAATTTGTATGCCAAATTGTCTGTGCGTATTATATCTGACCGCCCATGCAAAATTCGGAATGGGCTCAAGTGTTCGGGTTCTATATGCCTGTGACTTGTAGACTGATTGGGTTCTCTAGGAGTCAAGCACCACTCATATCTCATGGTTCTCATGCACGCCGAGCCCGGCCCCGTTCGTCATTCTCAATAAATGGAATACGGTGCCCTAAGTCAGACATTTCAGCCCCAGAACTAGGACCAGAGCCAGAACCACCTCGATAAAGCCCAAATCTCAACGACAAGTTCCGTACTGTACCGTCTCGTACCTACCTCGAATATCACTCGCAAATAAGCCAAGGAAGAAACAAAAATGACCTCCGGCCATGACTTCCAAACCACGACTACGACTAACTTGCCACCTTACCGGGGCCCGGACGGGGCCCTAGAGACCTTCACCCCAGCCTTCGACGTCTTCGATGGCGCGCACGAATACATTCTAGCAGCCGAGCTCCCGGGCCTACGCGATAAGGAGCAGACGGTGATCGAGTTCACGGATGCGCGGACGGTATCGATTCGCGGCAGGATCGAGCTTGGCGGGGACGGCCTGGCTGCTGGGCAAAGCTATAAGGTTTTGGTGAGAGAGAGGAGGAGAGGGTGGTTTGAGATTGACTTTGCTTTTCCAGGGCCTCTTGATGTAGAGGCGGTCAGGGCTACGCTTGAATATGGGCTTTTGAGGATTTTCGCGCCGAAGGCTGCGGAGGCGTGGCCTAGGAGGATTCAGATTCAGTGAGGGTGGGGTAGAGGAATTACTATGATACGGGGGGTTTTCGTGGGTCTTGTTTTTTTTTCCCTTCCCTTTTGCCCCCCTTACTTGTACTATGATGTCGCTTGTTGAGGTAATTGTGGATCGGGTTCGGGGTTGATTGGATCGTTTGCGCCTCTACATGGCTCCTTCCTCGTTCGAGGGAAGGGTTTTTTTAAAAAAAATTATGGGGAACCATTGTGGATGATGGGTGGATCTGAGATTATCTAAAGCTATGTCAAGGATAATCCAATTGACTTTTTATATGGGGCTCACGTCTGCTTACGCACTATAACGAATAGCGCCTGAACGCCATACGGTACTGGTACTTGAGTGAATTGGTACACAAATGAAAGAGATCAATCCCCAAACACCAGAACCTGTATCCCAAGTCTATGATATAGTATATGTCTAAACACCGCAGCCAACAACTCACTTCTTCCTCATAGCAAACCCAAAATACTCAAACATGCCCCCCTCCTCCTGTATGCTCTCAACCTCGAAATCCGGCCACACATCCTCCCGCGTAATAATGGGCTTGACAAAGTGTGGCTGTCGATAGGTAATGTACAGAAACAACCCTCCGCTCCTCAACACCCTAGCAACCTACTCCAGTTTCAATCAGCCCGTCACATCCCTAGACACATACGGGGACCAACCTCGTCAATATAAGCCTTCGTATTCCTCCTAACCTCCTCTGGAGGATCCCATAAGGATCCTGAAATCATTGCGTCAAGCGTGCCCTGTCTCCTCTCGCCCTCATTAGCCATCATCCCCTTAAGGCAGTATGCAAGCAAACAAAAATAAACCTTATCAATCGCAACCCCAAACTCCCCATCGCCCACTCCCCGCATCTCCCTAACATCCATGACCTCCCACCGTAGCCCCTCGAAGTCCTTGTACTTAGCCTTCATATCATGGATCACAACCTCCGAAAAGTCAACACTGGTCTGGTCCTTGTAATTGCGCCTATGCAGATCCTCTGGCAAAAGTGAGTTACCGCAACCGAGGTGCAGGATCGATGGGCTGGAGGTCGGGGGTGGGAGGTGCTTTGTTAGGAAGGGGTGGATGGATGTGGGGTTTTTGAACCAGTCGAAGGGGGTAGGATCCGTTGAGTAGCGGGTGTTCCAGTATTCTGGGGTGGCGAGAGCTTCTAGGGGTGGTGAGGTTTGGCGGGCCATTTTTGGCTGGCTGGTGGTTGCGGGAGTTGGGATTGGGGAGTTGGGATGGGGGGGAGGGAATGAATGGTGTACTCGTGCTTCTCAGCATTTGCCTTCCCCATTTGTCGTAGTGAATTTGGGTTAGTTCTTTTGCGCTACCGGTAAAGAAGGATAGCGTGGCTGTAGCGCAAAACTAGCCCACATCAGTATCCGGAAGATCAAGGTTGGGGAGACGTGTTGGAAGAAAGCTCAATCTCATCAGTCCACGATGCCTTTCTAAGTCGACTGAAGCAGCTATCGTTGTCCATCAGCTGTAAGTCTACCAGTTCAGAGTCCATGTCGTGAGAGGCGGTTAGTGACCTGGTACATCTTCACGGAATTCGCAATAAGAGAGAGCTAGAAACCCACTAGTCATGCACTATTTGCATACTATCCCTGCAGAGGGGGGAAGCAAATCTTGGCTGAGAAGCACAAGTGGAAGTGAAAGTGTGTTTGGTGGGGTGGTGGGGCTCTGTGAGGCTCTGTTGTCATGGATGGAACACCTAACCCTACCCCACATTGATATCGGCTACAATCTGGGACTCCAGGGGAGATTTGATATCAGCCTTCTCTGCTGCCACAATACCATACAGCAAAGCACACAGCCCCCAATTGGACAGCAAGAATGTCAATCATCCGCACTTCCCTAGGGCAATTCATGTCCACGACACGGACCTCCCTACTACAATCACTAAAAGCTCCAAAACCCCTACACATTGTTATCGGCAATGAATCCGTCGGTTCAACCCCCCCCCCTCTTCCCACCCCTTCCCCAATTCATTCATATTAACACCTCCTAGACATCGACTCCTTTGCCTCCGCCCTCCTCTACGCCTACTACACCCCAACCCCAACAGCGCCATTTCTCTCGATGCCCCGGGCGGACCTCGACCTCAGACCAGAGATCTACCATCTCCTAACCCTTCTCCACATCTCCCCAGACGATCTCCTCTTCACGAACGACCCACCCCTCTCCGCTCTGCCCAAAAGCACCCGGATAACCCTAGTAGACCACAACAAGCTCGAACCAGCGCTTCATCAATTCTTCCAAGATTCCAACGTCCGCGGAATAATCGACCACCACGAGGACGAGGGTAGGAGCCCCAATGCGAAGCCCAGGATCATAGAAACCTGCGGAAGCTGTGCCTCGCTGGTCACGAATTATTTTAAAGAGGTCTTCCCCGCCACTGGGGTTGTGAGGGGGGAACTAGCAAGGTTGGGATTAGCAGCTACGCTAATCGACACCACGAACTTAACGAACAAAGTTACGGAGCACGACCTCTCCACCGTGGAGTTTCTTGAAGGCGTGATAAATGGCATGCCCGTCGAGCCCGGTGGCGAGAAGTGGGACCGGCAGAAATTCTTTGACGGCATCTGGGATGCCAAGAATGATATCGACCAGATGTCGTTACGAGATCTCCTCAGGAAGGATTGGAAAGAGTGGACCGAGGACAATGGAAAAAAGCTTGGCATCGCGGTTATACTTAGAGACCTGAGCTGGCTACAAAACCGCCAAGGCCAGGACTCCTTCCTCCAGGGTGTCAAGTCTTGGGCGCAAGAGCGGGAGTTAGACCTTGTTTCCGTCATGACGACGATTGGTCAGGGGGACGAATTCAAGAGGGAGCTTATGGTCTGGGCTCTTAACGACTCTGTTAAGGAATCCATCGCCATATTCGAGGAGAAGGCTTACAGGGCAGACTTGAAGTTGCAGACTTGGAGGGATGGAGGGTTAGATACGAAAGATGGGGACAGGAAAGCGTGGAGGCAGTTTAACCTTGTGGCGAGTAGGAAGCGGGTTTCACCTCTTCTGAGGGAGAGTTTAAGGGAACTGGTAGAGATGAAAGGAGGGAGAGAGTCGAAGGTTTAGACTATTGGAAGGTTAGGGTATTACTTCCTTTGATTAGATACCGAATTGGTTAGTTGGGCTTTGTGGTTGGGGATATTTTCTCTTATAGGATCCTTTGCTTTCGCATGACCAAGGAGTTCCTTCCGAAACTGCCATACCTTGAACTCTACTGTATGGGAAACCTACCTCAAGCGGTTGATCTCATCACAGAAGGTCACTCGGGTATCGTCGTATTAAAGTTTACTATCTTAGCATTAAAAGTAATTTTTACTCATCCCATGAATCTCCTTGAGCACATAAAACCACACCCAGAGAAAACCCAAGAATATTCATGACCAATCTATTACCCCATATCATACAAATCATCCGCTCTAACCTTCCTTAACCGCACACAACTATACACACTGAAATTAAAAGCTATCCCACCATAAACCCCCCCTCCTCCCCGAAAAAAAGCAAGCAAACAAATACCAAACCAAGAAAACGGAAAACTGAGATGAGAATACCACCATTTCCACCTTCCTCCGCCCTCCCCAAACAACCACAACAACCTAATCCATATGCCTCAAATAGTAATCAATGGCAGCGCTAAACGCCGCAAAGCCCGCACACCCAGCAGCCGCCGCCTGGGGCCCCGCCTTCGCCGCCAGAACCCCCCCCGTAACGCACCCGGCTGAGATCCCATTATACATATCATTCTTGGCCCGAAAGCCCTCGATGCAGCACTCGGTGCCGGCGAAGATGCTGCCGACGAGTGCAAAGTTCTTGCCAGTGGAGTAGGAGCGTTGGCCCATGTCTTTGAAGCCGCGCTTTAGCTGTTCTTTTAGTGGGAGGTTTTGTAGGGCGGCGGCACCGGGGAGGCCGGTCATGGGGGTGTCGTAGGACATCTGTGGTTTCATACGTGTTAGATGGTGGGGTGGTGCGTGTGGTGCGTAGGTGGGGGGGTTGGGAAGAGAGGGAGGATTACGCTGGCCATGAAGAGGCCGAATACGGCGCCTAGGCCGAACCCCATCCCTCCTGAGATCACGGTTTTGACGGGGCAGGATTCCATGCCGGCTTGGATCTGTTTGCCGTTGGGGTTAGTGGCAGGGCCATCGGATGGGTTGGAGCGAGGATACTGACGGTTTTGACCATTTGCATTTGCTGCTGCTCTGGTGTGAGGGGTTCATTGCTGCTGCTGCTGGCACCCCCGAGGCCTTTGCCACCGAGTGGAAATCCTCCGAAACTCATGGGAAGAATTGTAGATGTATGTGTTGTGAAGGCCCAGAAATGGAGGGAGCCACAAACTTTTTTTATGTGTAAAAGTTTTGCCAAGTTTTTGTTATCCCATCACGTGAGCTGCCTATAGTCAAGTCATAATTAAGAGTGAAAACGCGAAAAAATTATTATTGGTCTGCAACACACTACACTGCCCACTGCATAAGTTATGGTCCATGGAGATCAAGATTCTTCTTTGGTAGAAAAGCTTCACTTTTATTTTTTTTATTTCAGGGACTTCGTTCTCCTAATTCTCTATCTAGCGTGCCCAATATCTTAAACACTTGAAGAAGCAAAAACTATCTAGAGCCAGGATCCAAACATCCGATCAACGGCGAGAGACGATATCTATTTTTCGTAGATCCAAGAGTGCTGAGACTGCTTGTAGGTGACGAGGTCTTCCTTGCAGAACCACAAGTTGATCTCCTTCTGGGCATTCTCAACGGAGTCGGATCCGTGGCAGACGTTACGTCCGACGTCCTAGATAAAGAGATTTAGCACCCAACTGGATGAAAGGAGATAGGTGTGGAAACTTCTTACAATGGCATAGTCACCGCGGATGGTGCCAGGGGCAGATGCCAAGGGATTGGTGGCGCCGAGGAGAACTAAGGGAAAGCACTTATTAACAGTTGCTCTATAGAAGCACCACATGTGCGTTACCTACCACGCCCAGTCTTAACAGCGTCTCTTCCTTCCCAAACCATGGCACAGATGGGTCCAGAGAGCATATCTTTAATACCCAATGTTAAACCAAAAGATTAAGACTACTTCACAATACGGATAAACGTACAATTGATCAAACTAAGGACAGTTAGTATGTTTCAATTAAGGTTTGTTTGCTCTTTTTGTTTGGACAGCTCACCCAGGGAAAAAAGGCTTGTCAGAAAGATCGGCGTCTGGGTAGATGTCAGTCTAGGTTTATCACAACCCGGCGAGAACAAACGCACAATGCTTCTCGAGGTGCTCTCGGCCGGGGGTGACGAGCTTGATGGCGGCAAGTTTGTATCCCCTCAGCTCAAAACGAGTGATGATAGGACCAATAAGTCCACGCTGGACGCCTATAAAAATGGAGATTGTCAACCAGCGGGTTCAGGCACATCAAATGGATGATAATATACCGTCAGGCTTGATGCTTTATTCAGATACAAAAGTCAGTAAAATTCCCCCAAACACCATAGCCCGGTCAACTCACGCGATGAAACTAGATCCAGGATAAGAAGGTTAGCTAAAGATACTCAGGAAGAGACGGGATTTTAGATCGAAAGACTCACGTTTGCTCAGAAGTCATTGTTATGAATTAATTGTAAAAAATTGGATTTGTGAAAGTGTGGGGATGAGGTTCGCAAAGGGTAAAAGAGGGGAATGGAAATTAATCAATGGTCTAAATAGCGGTCCTTGGGAACAGTGGCGGGCCCTGCGTGTCAACCCCTCTTTCCCCTTTTAGCAAATTTGGTGCATTCCACCTCCAGGCTAATTTCCTAGAATGACCAACCTCTAGATTGTAAAAAAACCGCAACGAGCTATTTTCTTGATCCGTCCCAGTAAGGTACGAAAACAAGCTTATTTCACCTGACCGCACTTCTGGTATTTTTCTTCGGTTTCACGGGGATGGCCAATAGGTTTGTTGAAGTTGTTAGTGTGCCAAGAGCAACCAGGGCCGGAACATCCACAGTTTATGAGATTTCGGCCACCAGGGGCCGTTTACTGAGAATCCACCCAAGTTTAAAAAGTACTGGAGTAAAGTAACCATACCAGCGCGCGTAGATGTCAATAATAATATTATGACAAAATCCTTGTTGGTTTTTGAGGGTTTAGCCAAAGTTTGGACCTGACCTGGACAACATCATAAAGGCAATGCCCTGCCCAGCCAATACTCAAGAAAGGTATGCTCACAAACCGTCACTCGATCTTTATGCACAGTGAGAACGCCTGTCTTGCGGTTCTGCAATTAGCCTATCGCTAATCGGGTGCGGTAGTGTGCAAAAAGATGATAAACTAATCGCCAAAGATCTCTACAGTTGCAGAACACCACAACTTAGGCACCCAAATAAACAATAATTGAACTACACTATCAGTATTATATGAAGCTAGTCAGATACCTTGTATAAACCTGGCCACTTAAAGCTCTCTGCGATCTAAAATTATTCCAACGGAAAACTATAAGAACGCCCTCTCCGATGGCAACAAGAATAACTTGTCCTAGAGCACTATCCCCGGAGCTTCTACTTGTATATGAGCACTTTGGCTCAGCCGTAGCAAGCATCCCATCACTTAGGCTGCTCTACCAGTACTTTTGTGACTCAATTTTAAGAGAAGAGGTAGTCTCTAGGGAGCTGACCACAGTACTCACCATATCCGTACCTCGTAGTCTACCCCAGGCCTTGGCCAACACGCAACCAAGAGCTACATGATCACACCCCGCCAGAAGGAATTACACCTGACTTCCTCTGTCTCCCAATCCATGCGAACTCTGTGAACTCGGAGTTTTCGTAGAGTATTTAGCTTGTGTTTTCTAATTCTCATGAGAATTTCCCCATGCCTTGCTTGAAAGGACTATAGTTATCCTCGAGCCCTACCGGTACGAGAACTCTTAGGTAGCGGCCTTGAGGTTATTTGAGGCACAAAAGGCAATCGAGTGACCCTTTCCATTGAGGGAACAACCTTTCTAGTTTCCAGAGTGCACTGCAGCGGAGCAGAGCACACTGGATCCTTGTCCTTATCGGAGGAAGCATTTTTTGAGAGTTTCCCCTTTATTCTTAACACTACCGGTATTCCTCACGCTCTTCCTACCGTGCTTGTTTATCATGTGATATATTCTTCATGTAACTGTGCATCGTTATCCCTAGGACGTTGGAGCGGCCCTTCCTAGTAAGGTTTTTCCTGCCGTATTTTTATTTCCGCCGAAGGCTGAAAGAGAACCTTTTCGCGGAGTTTTCCCCTCTCAACCCAAAGAGGGGAATTCTAGACGTCCTAAGGTCATTCCCAACTATCCCAGATATTAGGGTATCTCTAAAACCCCCACTGGTTCCGTACCAATTATTATTGCTTGACCCTAGTATCAAAGGGCAATGCAGGTACAGGTCCTGTCGCATCATACGGTACAGTGCTCCTAGATTCCGACGGAAAAACGGCCGTTGCCCCGCACCACAGGGAGCCTCAAATCGGCAGTTAGTAATTGAGCCACCACCTTATTTCCAGCCCATATTGAGTCTGGGGCTCTGCCAGGGGATCCGCTTGCAAGTATAGAACCCCAATAGAAGATCTCAATAAACAAGCCCTATCTCCCTCGGAAGTTCCAGTCCATAGGAACAGCTTCCAGGGTAGATCGGCTGGGAATCCGTAAGAATTCGTCATGTAGGTACTTGTACTCGAGTACATGTACCTGTATACCGGTAGTACTTGCATAAATCACCCCTTGAGGATCGAAGGGCCCCCAATCCCCTGAGGTTAACCCCAACCAATTTCCTCCCATTTACGATATATTCCCTCTGCCCTTGCTTCAACCGACTAATATTGAGGTTAAGCATCGCCGTGCGTTCTTTTTTTTTTGCTCCTTTGCTTTTTTTAAGTTACGCAAGCATTGCTAGGAATATGAGGTTGAGCACTGGTGTGTGTTCTTGCCCTTCCCGGACAAAAAGTACCTGGACACAAAGAGCGGGGGTAAACGCCACCTAGGGGAAAAGCGAAATACCCCCGAGATATCCCTGGAATATCCCTGCTTTCCCCTCTAAATGTCCGGGCACTTCTTGCCTGGGACGAGTATGGAGCTTGAGGTTGAAAAGGTAATAGCATTGGTATGAGTAGAGTTTAGGTTGCGTCCTCCCTAGTCTGTAATACAAGTACAATTTCTAACAAATTACAGGCTTCGCTTATACTTCAGCTCTTTTGTGCGAACAAATTTTCTTGCGTTCCTAAATTTACATTACTTGCGATCCGCAAGATGAAAAGGTCGTCGCTGTGCCGCTTATGTCCTCAAAAGCAAGTGTGATTGAGGTGATATTTAAGAAGGCACACTGTGCTTAACTTCAATAGGCTGCTGGCTGCAATTGCAAGGGACACCCATTTCTAATCAACCCATTTACCTGGCTGCGATGCTGGTTCATAACTGCTCACTTATGATTTCTGATTCCGGGAAGTCATGGTTCCGTCAGCACAACCCTCTGATAGCACTTGTATTCATGCGGGAGGTGCCTGTCCCGAGATCAGATTTTAGCATTATGCACCAAACGCTAGTATAAAGTGGGCTCGTACAGTACAAAAGCTCTAGGGTTTTCGGGGAGGTTCGTGTTGGGAAATTACCGTGCGGTGGTGGTAGGGACATCCATGCAACCCTTCTAACCTTTATTCGTATAAAATCGAGGTAATTGCTGGTTGTACTTGTATCTTACTAAACCCACCACAGCCTGTGATCCGGACGGGCAGATTGCCGGACTCTAGCAACGCTTCACTACAGTAAGCTGCTTGGCGCAGGCATAGATCGGTCTATAAGTTACACACACGGCCGACTGCTTCTACACCCCGCGGCAAAAATAAAATAAAAAGGAAAACGGAAGACATGATAAGGGGTTCTAGAATTCCAATTGGAGTATTTGGTGGCTCGAGCTGATCGATTTCTGTGCTTCCAACCCCTGTTTTCCGACCTTTTTTCCCCACCTGTATCGTACGCTACGATAAAGTTGGGTGGTAAGCAGAACTTTGTAGAACACTACTCAGTTCAGGAAGTCCAAACACATTGCCTACGGCCCGATTCCCCCCAAGCGAAGCCCCGGGGAACTGCCATGGAAGCAGTTCGTTTTCTATGCCCGCAAGGATTTCACCCACAGAATTCCAAGAGGGGCATGTAGTACAACAACTGTCTTGAACGGGCACTATCACTAGGCCTACCATACATAGCACAAACTAGGCCTTTTCTTCTGGAAGATGAGCCGGGGTTGGGGGCGGTCAGATGGATTTATCTCGGAAAACAATCGACTCTGTGTACCTGCGCTCCACTCACCGTGGGGAGCTGTCAAAACAGGGTTCAGGCTCTTGCATGGAGCAGGAACGTGACTAGCCGCGCCACCCAGGAAATATACTCAGGGTAAGTATATGCACACTTCAAATAGTCTAGTAGCCTATACAGCAAGCTTATAGTTGGTTTGGCCAGGATGAAAGCACCGCGCGGATTAAGTCTTCGTGTGAGCTATAGAGGAATAAGGAGGAGGTGTGGAAATCGGGAAGTTGGTCTAAACATATATAAAGGCTGGGGACGCTGCCAGTATTTTGAAAGGCCACTGGAAAGTTGTCCGAAAATCCAGATCTACGCTCTTTTATCTAAGCTCTGCTTTCCATCAACACCTTAATTGAGTGTTTGCTACATCGAGAATGGTGCAGTACGCAGTATTGGTGCTCCAATTGGCATTTGCCATGGGAGCTAAAGCAGGAAACAACACTGTGAGATACCTACATCTAAGTAGCCGGTTTCAACTAACTTTACAATATAGGTCCCTACTCCAACGATGTCGTTCAATGCTTCTGCTGGAACAACTGAGCTCCCCAATACAGATTATTCCAATGAGAGACTCGGATTCCTCTGGAACCAGGTCGGGCCTGTCGCAACCCACTCCAAGGTTACCGCAACTGTCGAACCCACGCCAGAAGCAACTCTAGTAGGCCCTGGGGATTTGCATCCCCTTGTGGCAAGCACCTTCTCCTCCGAGCTAACTGGGGCAAAGCTTCCACCAAACTTTGCCTGGGGTCTCAGTGCTTCCGCATATCAGCTTGAGGGAGCTGCAAAGGACGAAGGACGTGGGCCCTCAATTTGGGATCTCCTGTCGCATCGTGTGCCAAACCAGGTCGCAGACAATTCCACGGGAGACGTCCTTGGTATGCACTATTACCTATATAAGCAAGATTTCGCTCGACTGAAGGCCATGGGTACCCCTTATTACTCCCCTAGTATCTCGTGGCCGAGAATCTTCCCCTTTGGACACGGCCCGGTAAATCAAGCCGGCGTAAAGCACTACGATGATGTCATTGCCGAGATGGTGAAGAATGGTATCAAGCCTGCTATCAGCTTATTCCATTGGGATACCCCATTAGCATTGTTCAACGAGTATGGTGTAAGCACCCTAAGAGTTAAAACTACCGAGTGACCAGGTGTGATATTGATTCTTGGCTCTCGCAGGGATGGACAAGCCGCAAGATCGTGGACGATTACGTCAACTATGCCAAGTTTGTCATTTCAAGATATGACAAATACGTTCCAATTTGGTTTACTATCAGTATGTTTACTCTATCAAATTCTCCAGAAAAAAGCATCACTAATAACGATTTTATATAGACGAACCACAATACGTTAGCTTCTGATTTCCGCCAAGAATCTAAGAGTGGCTTTGCTAATATTGGATCTACAGTGCAATTGGCAATATGCCTACTACCCTGCCGGCAGCTATTACCCATCTTATGGTGTCGGGCCAGGGCTGAAGGCCCGTTTCTTGTGTGGCCATTACACTTTGTGGGTACCTCAATCATACACACCCCATTAAGCGATAGTTAACAATTTGCAGGCTTGCACATGCAAAGGTTGCCAAGTGGTATCACGAGGAGTTCAAAGGGAAGGGGAGAATTACCTTCAAGAACAGCGGGAATTACTTTCAAGCCAACAGCACCAGCGAAGCTGATAAGGCAGCGGTCCAGAGATCGTAAGTACTCGGGAACGAGCCCCAGTTACCCTCTAACCCCCAACTAAAGACCAAGTCCAGATATGACTTCGTTCTCGGATGGTTCGGCGGCCCATGGACCAACGGCGACTACCCTCAATCACTCAAGGATACCTTAAGAGATTTGCTCCCTGAATTCACTCAGGAAGAGAAGAACCTTATCAAGGGCTCTTGTGATTTCTTCGCCATCGACGGCTATACTTCGTTCAATGCCGCCGCGCTACAAGGGGGAGCTTTCAAGGACTGCTCTAGCAACTCTTCTTACCCTGGATACCCTGAATGCACTGCAACATTTTCCAGTGACTCTAACGGGTTCGGGATAGGGCCAGGTGCTGATCTAGGCGCAGGTTGGTTGAAGAGCACGCCTGGTGGAATCAGGAAGTTCCTGAAGGCCATCACTCAAGACCTCTTCCCAAGCGTCAAGGATATCATGGTCAGCGAATTCGGTTTCTCGGAGCCTTTCGAAAGCTCCTACACAACTCTTCAGGATACCCTGTGGGACCTGAGGAGGGCAGATTACTTGCAAGGATTCCTGGACAATATCCTGATGGCCATCCACCATGACAAGGTCAACGTCACCGGAGCGTTTATCTGGTCCATCTGTAGGTTCTGCATTGTATGTAAACTTTCAAAAGGCGTTAGCTAACGATTATCAGACGACAACTTTGAATGGGGATCCGGCATAAAAACCAGATTTGGCGTCCAATACCTCAACTACACCTCTCTCGAGCGCACTCCCAAAGCTAGTGCCTTCCAGATGCTCAATTGGTTCAAGTGAGGATTCCCATCCCTCCTAAAGTTGAAAAAAAAGCTCGCGCTAACGGTTCCCACTGCAGGTCTCATGGCGGAGAATTCATTAGCAGCGGAGCTGGAAACAGCAGCACCACGCACAAATACTAAAATACTGCACCTGCAGCCAATTAATTAAGGAGTACAAAGGGGAGGAATGTAATTTTTTGAGAAATAGAACTAGCCCCACCGTAGTAATTTTATTAGTATATATTAGTATCTTTTTTTATTACACAGATTCTCGGAGAACCTTCAGTAGCATTCTAATTGTATGATAGAAGAGTTTTGTTGAGCCCGAGTGACTGGTTATGTAGATATCTCCACAAGCATAATATTATTATGTACAATACCAGAGCGTCAGACCTACAGTACCAACGAAAGTCCGTAATATCGTTACTACTTTGTATCCGAGATGGTCTCACCAGAGGTGTGGCCCTGCCGCCATCTGTCCCTTCTATCGTTGCCATCCCCAAGCAAGGCAGTAACACGGGGGGGTCCTCAGTCCAAATGACATCGGCAAAAAAGTTAGTAAGTAGGGTAGCCCCATGGCCGTTGCCCCCAGCGACAGACACTAATAAATTCGGATTGTATTATACTCGTAAAGCATAAATAAAAATAAATGAAATAAAAAACCCCGAATTAAAGGAACATGATGGTGCGTTTCACATGAGCTTCCTTGCTGATATTTGGCGTACGCATGCGGCGTGCTGTATGATACTGTAGGCCGTAGAAGGGGTATGCACGCAGCACGCTCATCAATCCTAGGACCTTCATTTTTTTTATAGAAAATACTATTATGGTTTTGCTGGTGTTGGTTATAGGAATGACATTACCGCACTGGTATTCTGGGAGCCTTTGAGCAGTCTAAGACAGTAAAATTCGCAGTCAGACATACTTGTACCGTACTCATCCCGTTTTAGAAGAATCCTAGTATTGTGATTCGTTGGAAATTAGTGGCTGCTCTTGTGCTGAGTCACCCCGGGTTAAAAGCCAGATATTCATAACCGGAAATAGCTAAGGTCTTGACGGATCTGGAGCGGGTGTGCCTGGCCGCGAATTTTACTTGTTTCTGGCTGCCAGAGGGGATGGTAGACTACTATCGATTTGGAAAAGGTATGATATATACTGGGATTTCTCAAAGATTTTTTTTTTAATCCCCGAGGCAATTTAAAATTTAAGCACTACGGTAACTCTTGCACTTTTGGAGAGAAAAGTAGTCCCAGTTCTACTCGTAGTCTTCAGGAACCATAACCAATCAGTCCCTAACATTCTCCTGCTTGCGCCAAATTTTTGGCCTATTATACCTATGCTCCAATATCTCCAAGAAAGCTTGAGATATTCCCATTTTCTTTGTATTAATGCGCAGAGGATCATCCATTCTACCGCCTAATAGGGCTGTAATTCTCATGGGAGTAGGGTTGAAAATCCTCTCATAGTTGAAGATAATAGTATCTTCAAGTACTCAGCTACAGACGTAAAGGGAGGGCTGGGATTGGCTGGTATGGAATAGGTTTGTTCCTGTGTGATGAGTTTGAAATGAATCGGAAATGTACTTGCGCATTCCAAAAGTATCCGGATGGGGGGAAATCAGGCTTGGCGCCAAGAGCGCCCAAAGCGCCAAGTGATATATTTATCCGAACGGTTGTTTTGATTTATTTGCTATACAGGAAGGCATTCGCGTGATAAGATGGCACGTGTTATAATAAAAAGAGGTAAGTGAACACAAACTGGAAGACCATATTGACAATTTAACTGATCAAGAAATAGGAAAGGAAGTTACACCACGCCGGAGAGCTGTCATAATAACACTACGCAGTCTCCCGAACCCAGTAAGCTATGAGAAAATAAAACTTCTTACCGGTATTCCATCGTCGACTGCCAATGATATCTGGAGGCATGCGGTCGAAAACGCTCAAAAGATACGCACTGAAGCTGGGCTAAGTCTCCAAGAGCCAATCAGCTTATTAGAATTAGTAGAATCAAAGTGCCTTGATCCTAATTCACGCTCAGGGAGGCCAGAGGCATTGACGGAAGAGGAGAAGGATCATCTGGTGAACACGGTTAAGAAAGACTTTTCAAGTCGTCGAATGAAGCTGGTGGATATTAGGCGAGAGGCTGGCCTCTCGCATGTGGGAGATGGAACTGTTTTTCGCGCGTTAGTCTCACGCGGCATTCATGCATATCACGAGGAGTTCAAGCCCATCTTAGGGCCTGAACATAGACTCAATCGATTAGTAAGTTTTTATTCTGTATTCATTTCATGATGTGTTCAAGTACAGTCGTGCCTCGCTATAATGGAACTCTTCATACGGGAAACCTCCCTGTTACGAACTGAACATCTGGGAATTTGTACCCTGCTCCCATACAAATTATCCTCGCTATAAGGAATTTCTTCCAAAACCTTACTATAACGAAGAAAAAAGCCTGAATTCTTGGCGTTCATCATAGCGAGGTGCGACTGTATGGAGGTTAGTAAAGAGACAAACATAATACTAGTTGTCAAGATGCGCAAGCTTCTCACCGTTCAGGTTCCAGCCACCAGTATACAAGCATATCTAGAAAAGAATGCTGTAGTAGAAGCAATTCGGGAGAGAGCTAACAGGTCACCTAGAACTATTGTCGGGAACGAGCTGTTTGGAGTCCGGAGGTTGAGTGGGCAAACTATATGTTTACCGATGAAATGTCGATTGAGGTGGGGGCTGTTTTTGGCAGCTCTCTTGTTTGGCGGGAGAAGAGTGAGAAGTGGCATGATGACTGCGTCGGAACTAAGAAAAAAAATGGCACATCAGTCATGTGTTGGGGGGCAATCGCCTGGGGGTGGAAGGGGCCATTCTTTTTATGGCCCACTACGACAAAGGAGGAGAAAAAGAAGGCCAAAAAGGAGATTGCTGACATGAATGAGCAAATGGGGGGAGAAACCGAAAGGCTCAATGCTGCCTGGAAAGCATCAGCGGAGTGGAGGAACCTGAGAGAGCAGGAGCTCAAAGTAGCAGCGGAGATGCGGGCAGTTGGGCGGGCTGAGGGGAAGAAAGTCAAAACAGTGCAATCTTTCCGGGGAAAGAAGTATACGTTTCGGCCACTAAAGATTGGTGAGGGTAAGGGGGTCGATTCATGGAGATATGTGAATCATTTATGCAAGCCTATATTGTGGCCTGCTTGCAAGGAGCGAATGGCAAGTCTTCCAGATTTTCGCTTAATGGAAGACAATGCACCCTCACATCACTCCGACTTTACGAATAAGGCACGCGAGGAGGAGGGTATAAACAAAGTCAATTGGCCAGCGAACTCCCCCGATTTTAACCCCATCGAACATATATGGAGGCTGATGAAGTCCCGTATTTTACGTCGGAGAGGGGAGGAAAGAATTACCACTCCGGCCCAGATGAAAGAAGTTTTGGCTGAAGAATGGGCCAAGATCTCTCTTGAAGAGATCAACAATGAGATATCAAAGCTACCACTAACTATGGGACGGTGTATGCTACAGGATGGGGGAAATAAGTTTGAAGCCTGAGCATAAATGTATTTTATGTCTCTGTTGTAGTTCGTTTTTACTCTTATTTAATTCCGGCTATGGAGGAGGTGCGGTTGTGCAGATGAGGGGGAATGCAGATGGTTACGGGGCTCCAATGTTGTTATGGAACAGTCGCTTGAGGTTGACCAGCCCTATATATCAATGTTTGTTCCGGTTAATGGTTTCTACTCTTGAATTGGCTAGAAGATAGATAGCTATATTCCGGGGTTATGTGGTATTGTGGTTTCCAGTCGTTCAACACATAGAGCCCAGTGCGATTCCACTTTTCTTCTTTCTTTCGTGCTCTCTTTAGGTTCATTCCTCTCCTAGGTTCTTAAATTATTTGCACGGGCATCTCATTATTCTATCTTTTTGTCTGTATTTGTCGCTTTTTAGTTGTCTAGAATATGCTGAGATTGTGAATAATCCAAGTGTAGCAATGGCGGAGATGTTTTCTAGTATCATACTGGTCAGGTCACAGCAAGAACTTATTGAGCATACTGCCTTCGGTGAAGATCTGAGATGCAATTATGCCATTAACCACACTAAAAAGCTTGCCAAATCTGCATACAGATTAGGGGATATAAACCACTAAAGGTATCCAATATCCTTAGAGCAAAGCCTATTCTCTTCTCACAGGCCTATAGAACTTGCTGTCAGCAATTGTCGGATCTATGGGGATGAAATTAGCTCCCTGTTCGCAACACGAAATAGCACTGGCAATGATTTGCTTTTTTTCCTCCTAGCGTGAAAAAGCTGCCCGCCAAGACTTTAGCGCCCACATCCGGATACTTTTGGAATGCGCAAGTAAAGGGGAGGAGACACCCATTCCCTGCTCATACAGCTGTGCCAAGAAGGGGATGACAAGAACACCCCTATCGAAACTTAACGGTTGAGAATGGATCTCTCCTAATCTTTTTTTCCTTTTCTGATGGACTTTGGAAAGCTGCCGGTTTTTCCACGGTCGCTGTTTATTGTACCAGTGGTACTTTCTTTCTTTCTTTCTTTCGTTCCTTACTTCGCACCATCTCAGGTTCCCGCCTGTTTGCCAGGAGTGTATCGAGTGGCTTTACGAGATTGTTTGGTTTTTGGTAATTCTGAGTGTACCTTTTGAAGGGTTGAAGTACGATTACTCCACCAATTCTTCTTTTGCTATGGGAGATATCGCCTCGATGCATAGTCTAGAATCTGCGGAGTGCTCTTTGGGAGCAGCAGAGACCACAGCAGATCAGACACCATTATCATTATACTCATCCTCATCTTCACGGGACTCAGAGAGACCTTCGTCTCCCCTCCAACGATCAAACTCTCCGAGTGCCTCCCCTAGGACTCTTCAGCACACCCGTTCATCATCCATCGCAACGTCAGTTCCCACACGCAAATCCCTCTCATTATCATTCCCAATCCTCCCAGCCAACTCGGGCATCTCCCCGCGAAATGCATCACCCGTGACAAGCTCGCCACCAGGCTACACCTTTCAAACTTCAACACCTGGGATCGAAGATATAACGCCCGATGATCCCATGGCGTTCCTGACCGCCCTTGCAGCGCAGGAGCGCCGGGTATTAGAACTAAAAGAAGAACTTGGAAAAGCTGAAACTGAGCTGGGGAAGATGAAAAGGCAATGGGCGGTCCACGAGGCCACGCGGAAATTCCACGATGTAGCTACTCCGATTGGAAGACTTCGACCGCTGGACACCAGTGCGACGTGCGATGATCGGGAGAGGATAATCTCCCCGACGAGGGAACAGTATAACGCCCGGAAGGCCACGCTGAACAGTCTGAATGGTACAGGGAATAGGAAGGTGTTGCCGTCGCAGAGACATCAGAGGACTTTGTCACTACTATCAACAGATAGGAGCGTTTACAAGCAGCCGTTTGCTCAACCGAGTGATCTTGGTGACGATAGCCCCGTGTCGGACAAACCGCCCAGTGTAAGGCGTAGTCAGACATTTGCTCAGACGTCCGCGCCACTTCCCAGCTCTGCCTCTGCTACTCCTAGACCGCTATCAATGAATGACTTTCCACGGTCTGCAGGGCAGAAGAGTCAAGAAGCACTACTTAGGACAGGCAAGCAGATGGCAGAAGACTTTAAGGAGGGGCTATGGACCTTCATCGAGGACCTCCGCCAGGCTACTGTCGGTGACGAAGGCATTCACTCCTCAGTAAACCAATCCGGAATACGCGCATCAACCAACACGCCCCAGGACTCCAACAATCTCACCAGCACCGTTTCCAAGCCTCTGAACAAGAAATCCTCAAGAGCAAGCCTCCGCAGCATAACCCCCCAAAAGATGTCCCGCGAGAACTCCAAAACCCCTTCCACCACTAAAGAAATGGAAACCGAAAAGTTAATAGACTTCTCTTCACCCACCGACGAAGACCCCAAATCCCCCCGCTGGAGCACAAGCTCCACCGTCCTCTCTGAAGCCACCAGCGCTACAACTCCCTCCCGCTCCAGCACGCCGCGGACTTCAACTAGGTATCCTCCCCCCGTCCTGTGTATACGGAGCGAAGCTAACTAACGAATTTAGCTCAACAACGTCAAACAACCCCCCCCTCTGGTCTTCAGTAATAAACACCACCCAATCCAGCCTTAAAAAGACCGCCACGGCATTAATCACCAGCGTCGAGAAGAGTCTTGCCCCCCTACCGAACGAGACGGCGACGACGGGGTATTATGCCCCGGGGAATGACACGGGGCGCTTGAGGAGCCGGTCGGGGTCACCGGGAGTTAAGAGTAAGGAGGCTTGAGTGCTGTGTTCATAGCTGTAGGAATTGAATGGGAGGATAGGTGGGTTTCTTTCGCAGGATGAAAGTTGGAGCGGGCGGAATAGTGTATGCGAGCGCTTGGGTACTCGCGGATATGGATATGGACGCGGCAGAACTTGGGTGGAATAGGCTGGGCTGGGTGGGAAATTTCCTTTGTCATCAGATGGAAGCGGGCGGACGGGTATTTCTCAGCGTACCATCCAAGGCAGCATTGGCAGGTACGATATTATTAGGGGGGAAGAAGCAGCCGGTGGATGGATGGATGGGTAACGGTAGTTTTTTCTCACGACCATCCCTTCTTATATGTCGACGACGGATGTTACTTGTACGATTTGATTTCGCTAAATTAGTGCTAGTGCTAGTTTGAAGGAGAGAAGGAGGGTGGTTCGTTTGTAATATTTTGCTAGATCGCGATTTTCCTATATTCATATTATATTTTACGAAAAAAATATACTTTACGAGAAAAGGGAATGAGGTAAGCTTTGTTTTATAATATTATACCATTGGCGGAATTGATATTAGTCGGCTGTATGAAATTTTATAAACAATTTGTGAGATAAAGTGGATATGGGGGCCATCGATCAGCCTTTATTATCAAGAGAGCGAAAAGAGTACTAAACTACAGTATTTTACATACAGGTCCTATCTAATACCTTTCCTTTCTTCCTTCCTTGGCCTACACTCCCTCCTCCACCTCTTCTCCAGCTACAGTGGCATGACTAGCCAAAGTACGTACAGTACACACTCACTTCACCGGCCGCCCCACCAAGTCATAAAAACACGGGTAAGAAATGGTAGGGATGCAAGGAAAGCCAATTGTATGAAATCCCCCGCTATGATATAGTTCAAGCCTGCAGGAATTGTCAGGCTCAAGCCTTTGCGAAGACCCGTACTCCCCCTCTCCTGTCGGAAAAACGGCAATCAGATCGAATAGTGACATTTCGCGGACGTTAGGTCGTTAAGATGGGATAAAAAAAATACAAGAAACATAAGATATAGAAAGAGCAAGGGGGGGAATGTATAAAAGCAAAAAAATTTAAGGCTAATAATAGAGGACAAATAGAAATGAATTAAGCTCGAGGGGTTGAAAAGATGCTTTTGCTGGGCGAAAAGCGGAGACCTTCATCTGTTCAAGTGTATTAGAATCAAGTTGTTAACGGCGAGGATGAATATAGAACATACTCTTGCGCTGGATATTCTTCTCATATAGCCACTTATTCCCGGGAACAACCGACGCTCCAGCAAGCTTAACACCAGGACTCCCACCATTGAACAATCCCACATTCGGTGATCCGGCCCCACTACTCTGTCTCCTCTCCAACCCCCCACCCATACGCAGCGGGCTCGGAGACATAGCGGGAGGAGTCTGTGGAGCAGACTTCCTCTGCAGGGTAGGTGATCCAGATGTTGACGCACCAAATGAAGGAGAGCCAGTTCGGGAGGAAGGGGTGGACTTGGTGTACCTTGGTGGGGTAACAATGTTCCCCATCGACGCGGACGCAGATAAGGGAGTGTTGGGATTGAGTCCCAGCAGCTTACGTTGCTCTGGCGTGAGTGAGAGGTCGGTGAACTCGTCGGCTGGGGAGAGGAGCTGAGTGATGGACTCGACAATATTAAAGGCCAGAACAAGGTGGGTCGCCCAGAGGAAGTAAGAGAAGTATTGGTGGAAGGTGGGGGACGAGGGAGTGAGACTAAGCAGGATTTCACTGACAACAAGGAAGGCTGAGTTAGCAAACGCGCAGTATGACAGACACGGTGGGGTATAGGATAGGAGGTTACCTCTTCCGGAGGAGAGTGAACATCGCAAAACTAGCGATCAGTGCCAATGCATTCATGGTAAGCCGTTTGAACGACATGTCAGGACGCTTATTAGCATTGCGTTTTGCTATATCGTCCAATGCTGGATGGCGCCATGAACCAGTGGTCGCTGGTGATGCGGGAGCGCTCTTCATTGGCGGACTTGGTGCAGAGCTCATGATGTTCGTTAGAGGGTGTGGAAAACGGCGACGAAAGTGGAATGGAGTAGATGATGGAAGCTGGAAGGAGCTGGGGGAAACGATGGGATGGGGATGAGGGGTGGTTGGAATGGAGAGAGGCTGAGAGAAATAGGCTGGGAAGGGAGAGAAGGGGGAGGAGGGGAAGACGTGAAGTTTGGTTTTGGGGGTTCAGGAACCAAATCAAAAGGAAAGGGAAAGGGTAGTGTTTTTCGGTTGCTAACGCAACGGGCAGAGCCCGTTTCTGGAAATACGATCCAAGGGCAGGGTAACTTTAGCTAGTTTGTCTTATCACAAAGATAATCTGATAACGCGCGCCACAATTAAGGCCCAATTTTACTCATTAAAGCCACAGGTGTAACGATGGTTGTGTGTGGCTTTTGTGCACCGAGTTATCTGCCCTGAAACCTGGCCTACTCTCCGCCGTTGCGCCATGCCGGTACTATGTCCTCAGCGTCCACTGGGGACAACCCCAATTGCCCCAATAATCCCTTATAACCGTGCAAATCATCCAAGCTATCATATCATACATATCCGTGAATGTTGACAGCCTTTTCTCCTATTCATCTCGTCAGATCGCCGCCCTCCACCCGAGTATCGCACAGCAGCCATGTTTGACGATTTAGAGTTAAATGTCGTTACCTACACTCTCATTGCCCTGGTACTGGGCTTGATGATCCTGCCCGTCATCTTCCAGAAGGACCCAGATATACACCCTATGATCCTGAATCGCCAATCCAACATGTCCCCGTTCGTCGCCCTCACCTCTCCCAACCCCAAAGTGCGAAAGGCATCACAGCTAACCCGGGGTCAGTGTCCGTAATCCGAAGGAAAGCCCCGTTCACAGATCCATTTGGTCTCCGCCAGGTTATCCCCTTGTTTCCGGGCTTGGATTGCCTACAGATCAGAAATACCGAACCCGCGATGGTGATATTAGAGATATTTGGAACCAGGCTGTCAAGGAAGGCAAAGGCAAAGTTCTAAGTGTCAAAGGATCTGAGATTAAGGAGCTTGATATCGGTTGGTTCCCGGTCTAGCGAGACTTGCTTGTAACTAGGACGGGGCTGACATGAGGTTCGCCGGGGCACAGACCAGCTAACACAGAATATTCACTCTTTGGGATCTTACATCAAGAGCATTCCCGGCGCCAGGAGAATTGCTATTTACCTTGCGAATGATATTGAGAACCTTGTGGCTTCCTTTGGTAATAGCTCTCCCATCGTGGGCTTACAATGAAGTTCTGACAGCGGTCTAGCCTGCGCGTTTTATGATTTAACCCTCGTTGTACTTCCTTTTGACCCCAAGAGCTCTCCGGATGTCACGTTACTTCTCAAAAGCTCAAAGGCCGACGTACTCATTGCGCCTGCTGGTAGTCTTGCTCTCAACGATGTCGATGGTGCCAGCAGTATCAAGGAAATTATCTACGTAGTTGAGCCAGGATCACAGCATATTGATTGGACTAGCCCAAATGGAAATATCAAGGCTTCTGTCTATCATGATGTAATCAAGACACCTAGTGCTGGCGCTGGAAACGTGGATTTGGACGGCCCGGCGGTTATTGTGTTTGGTCCGAAATACATTGGTGAAGAGAGAAGCATTGAAATCGCTGAGTTCAATCACAAAGTTTGCTTCACACTTCGGATGCGCTATCGCGTTCGAGTGCTAATATTGGGATTTTAGCAAATCATCGCTGGTGTTGCATCTGCAATCGCCTCTATCAAACCTGGCCCAGAAACACTCAAGTCGGACGATATTTTTGTCCCAGTTGACACCTTATCGGATATTTACACCCGTATCTTTACCTATGCAGCACTTGCGAGCGGTACAACAGTTGCGTTGAATCCTGTGGCGGGTATCCATGCAGACCTTGAGCTTTGCGTCAAACATGTTCGTCCTACAGTCATTGCCGCTTCCACCTCTACCCTCGCATATACCGCTGCTATTACGGCGGGTTCCCGGATGGAGATCTGGCACAATATCCTACACTACTTCCAATGCCGTACTCTCGAATCCGGTCGTATTCCAAAGGGGAATGCTCTCATTCGCTTCAATGACTATACCCGTCCGAATGTTGGCGAGCCATCTCGTCTCCGTTTGGTCTTTAGCGCAGAGGCGGCTGGCGATCTCGATTCCCACCCACTTAATTCCGAGGACCTTAACGATTTACGAGCGTACTTTGGGGCTAGAGTTGTTTATGGATTGAAGCATCATATGGTCGCAGGGCCAATCAATCAGCAACATGTCTACGATTATAGAGTGCAGCCACAGACCCCGAAGCCAAGCAAGAAGAAGGGCATTCTAAGAAAATGCGCACATTTCGGTGGCGTCACGCCAGGATGCGAGGTTTTTACCAGGGATTATGAGAGCTTTAGGGCCAGCGATGCAGGTGGTAGTAGAGGAGAGATCGTTGTGAGAGGACCCACTGTTATTGGGGGAGAGGCTCCGTTGGGTGTCGTCGGGAAGTGGTGCCCGGATGGTGTCCTTAGCTATGTCTGAGCTGTGTTTGTACCGGAGAACATTATCATCAACGGATTTTTTTACTAAATTTTGTTACCGACGAACTTGAATCAAAGGTTGTCATTTACAGTAACCAGTTCTTTAAGTTTGAGCCAATGGTATACGGCCTCCTATGAAAACAACGGTAGACTTGATGTTAAAACGGTGCCTTGCTAAAGGGAAACCACCATATGATGGCAAAATTCCAAAGAAGCCTCTAGCTCTAGTATCGCAGAGTGTACAATCCACCAAACTCCAGTGACTTTTTTCTCAATACAGGAGTGCTGTGCCATATCTCTCACTGTTATCCAAAACATCGTAGCATGTGACGCAGGGTTTCCTAATCTGTACAATATATCCGCTACCAAGCGCCTCTTTAATTGTTACACTGGATCTAACGCAAACACAATATTCTGTGATCACCGTCCTAACCAAATATGTTTTGCTTCGCACTGATGACTTGTAGAAGAGACGAGTGACGAATTGTGAGGGGAAGGGGGATTACGTTTCAACAGTAGTGTGGATGGATCAAGGCTTCGGGATGATTATGATTGCATTTTAGCTATTGTTTTTTTGTTGTCTCGGGCCATGGTATCGCATCCTGTTGGGGTTTTCCTCTAGAATTGAACGAGCAGAGAGGGCTCAGGGTTGAGGGTTGGTCTGTGTACTGTACTGCAGAGTATGATACAGATACAGTATTCTAATACATGGTATGCTACTGCAGCTTAACTTGATACAATGTTGGAAGGCTGAGATGAATTTGGGCAGAATTGCTCTCATCACAAGTTTTGGTCACCGGAATGGCATTGGCGGACTTACTGTGTGCGCCTTCCATGATTTGTAAAGCAGATTGGAGTGTAAATACTATTTTTATATGGAAAAGGGTCATCACTGTTCATGGGGGGTTTTCAAAGGAATATCAACAGATTGTTCTCGTTTGTACTGTGCAGCACATAAAATCACATTCCTATCATTTTTCTTAGGCGCTTGCTTGCTTGCGTGTGCTGTTTCCGCCTTTATTGCCCTACGGCTTTGAGTTGCATATAACGCATATAGGGAGACAGGAGATCTAATCTATCACACTATCGATGTCTGGCTGACGGCGAGGATCTTCCATCCCCAAGCCTTCCGTTGTCCACCTTCTTTGTGATGCCTCCGCCCATTTCTTGCTGAACCGATCTCTCTTCTCCCTTCCTCCTCTTCTCCCTCTTCCCTCCTGCCTCCCTTCTAATTCACGCCGTTCGAATTCACCTGTACTTTGCCTGGCCACCCCTCCTCCTCCTCCTCCTCCTCCTCCTCCCCCCCCCTGTCCACTACGGTGCCAAAGTTGCATTATTTTCGATTACCCTCACGTCTTTTCATCCCCTTCCGCTGCTCAATCACGCACCACCCCTTCGTTCGCTACACACTCACCAACTCTTGACTTTGCCTTTCCACTCATCAGCAACATCTTGTCCCTGTTTGTTTGCTTGATAACCTTCTAATTTTCTTTGCTCCGTCGAAAACACTCGCCCTTCCTCTCCCCCCCCCCTCGTTTCTGGGTTCGTCTCGGTTCAAGCACTTTGCAGGCATCATACACCCTACACGTCGATAGCGTGCGCTGGATCTTTTGGGAACTCCACAGCTCTGCCAGCACCCCGCTCTGGCTCTTCCCCGTATCATATTTCCTGCTCACCAACTTTACCGAATCGCTTCTATTCGCAGTGCTTTCCTCCTCTAAATTATTTTATCAACATAACACGCTAATCTTTGTGGATTCTGAACCTCCTTCGTTCCCTCCGCCACACAACGCACCATTACCTTTCCACCCCCCCTCCTTGTAAACACCACTTGTACGAGGTTGGGCTTTGAACCACTTTGGCTTGAGTTTCCGGCTCCCCTCTAACGCTGCAGCTGTTCTGTCCCGTAAGCTGGTGGGATAATATTTACGGTTCCTGCATCCTGTCTACACGAAACGAAACGGGAGCTTCTCTGCAAACATTCGCTGTGCTATTTAGCTAGTTGCTTTGCTCTTTTCTTCTCTTTTATTTCTCCTTTTTTTTTTTGCCGTTGGCATCCTTTCTTTTTCCTTTCCCCCTATACCGGTTTAGCGGTCGTTATCTACTGTATCCTCTCATCTCTAGACTTTGTTCTTGAGGTGTGAAGTTCAGCAGTATTCGACTATCCGCCAGACCAACTTGAATTATCGTCGTCCTGGCAACAAGAAGAACTTACGGAGCTCTTTCATCCTCCGACGAAAGTGAAGGCGAACCTCCGGTTTCAACACAAGAACAAGAGACACCAAGCAATTTAAGTTCGCCATCCGCGGCTCCTGGAGTACAAGTTCAACAAGCATCATCTTCCGCTACCCCCGCCCAACCGTCAGGGAGTCAGGAAAGTCCGGCCAGAAAACGTAGACGGACCTCCGCATACAGCCCTAGTAGCGAGACTTCCGCTACTTCCTATCTGCACCCCCAATCCGCTAGCGGCGCCAGTAGCAACGCCACCGGTAATATGAGAATCGAAAACAATGGGTTGAACTCTCAGGCTTCGGTGGTGGATGGTGGACGTTCGGGAACTAACGGAGCCTCGGCGGCCGCTGTGGAGACAAATGGGAACGGTGCTGGTATTCGTAATGGTTCCGGAAAGCTGGAGGGTGGTTCAACAGCTTCATCTTTCACAATGCTTGCCCCGCCTACACCTAAACCGAGCTATTTTGGGCATGATCGGGAGGAGATTACCAGAATCGTGATTCAGTCGTTGGTGGATTTGGGATATCACAAGGCAGCTAGTATATTAGAGGAGGAGAGTGAATACACTTTGGAGTCGCCGGAGGTATCAGAATTTAGGGATGCCGTGTTGCAGGGTCAATGGAATAAAGCTGAGGAACTGTTATTTGGACTGGAAATTAACAAAGATGCGGACGTTAATGTGAGATTCTCCCCGATATGCTGATGGTGATGGGGCGGGGGGAGTCGAGCACTAACTGAGAAATTGTGTAGGCCTTGTTGTTTTACATGAGACAGCAGAAGTTTCTTGAGCTTCTGGAAGTTGCAGACGTTTCAAAAGCTTTGCATGTTCTCAGGACAGAGCTAACTCCCCTTAATCAGAGCGTGGAAAAGCTGCACTCTCTATCGAGGTATTTTTCTTGTCATGTCCTCGAAATGCTAGTCATTGGGATTAATGAGGTTTATAAAAACCGTATAGCTTAATGATGTGTATATCTGCCGACGATCTTAAAGCGCGAGCTGAGTGGGACGGCGCAGCTGGGTTGTCTCGCCAGCAGTTGTTGTCGGAGCTCTCGAGTAATTCAAGTCCTAATTGCCCCTTTGTGCTTACGGATTCTAATGTATTTTGTGCTTTAGAATCTATATCGGCCTCGGTGATGATCCCAGAACACCGACTTGCTTCACTATTACACCAGGTCAAGCAAAACCAGTTGTCTAAATGCCTTTATCATAATACTGCGAATTCACCTTCATTGTATACAGATCATCATTGCGACAGAAATCAGTTTCCGTTGTCTACAGTAGAAATTCTGACCGACCACAAAGACGAGGTCTGGTTTGTGCAGTTTTCGAACGACGGAACCCGATTGGCCACCGGGAGCAAAGATTATACTGTCATAATATGGGACTTGGAGGTGATTTTCACGGTTGCCGTCTAGGGTCTTGTCACTAAATAGTTTAAAGGATTTTCAACCGATACATCACCTGAAGGAACATACGGGCGCGATAACGTATCTCCGGTGGTCGCCTGACGACTCGAAGTTATTGAGCTGCTCTCAGGATAAACAAGCAAAGTTATGGGATACAACGGTATGCTTAGTTTTTGGTTTATTGGATGTGATATTCTTTAATCTAACTAAGTTTAATGTTTTAGACTGGTGGATGCATAAGAACGATGAATGCCCATACTGACTGGGTCAGTTCGTGCGCATGGGCTCCAGATGGGCAAACATTCGTGACTGGAAGTGTGGATAGAGAGATGATTCTTTGGAACCTCGGCGGGGAGAATATCCACACGTGGACCGGCGCAAGGGTATACGACTTGGTGGTTACAGCAGACGGGACACGATTAGCTGCGGTATGCACCCAAAATAAGTTACATGTTTTCAACTTTGTTACCCGAGAGAAGGAGTATGAGCGTGATCTAGGTGGCGTTTCCACATGCATTTCTGTGAGCAAGGATTCAAGATACGTACTTCTCAACATGGGCGCCGGGGTTCAAGAACTTCGGCTCTTGAACATTGAGACGGGCGCAGATGTCAGGCACTTTTCGGGGACGAAACAAGAAGAATTTGTTGTAAGGAATTGTTTCGGAGGGGCTGATGAGAACTTTGTCGTCTCCGGTAGCGAGGGTTTGTGTTTATCCATTGAAATGTCGGGGTTTGGATACTAACATCGAGTTCTATAGATTCGAACGTCTACGTCTGGCGCAAAGAAAACGGAGCACTGGTAGAGGTCTTGCCAGGCCACTCTGGGATTGTGAATTGTGTGGCTTGGAACCCTACAAATCCTTACATGTTTGCTTCAGCTGGAGACGATAGAAACGTGCGAATGTAATAATTCCATCCGTAGTATCCTCCTTATCTGATTGGACGGCTAATGTAATTGGGTACAGATGGTCAAAAGCACCTCAACCTCAACTGAAAGGTAAAATGAAAGGAGTCGCAGACTCGTTTGGTCGATAATTGAACAACTCGTACCCTGGTGCTAGTCAATGGCTAGAAACAAAATGGACAAAGGCGAATTGTTTGCATGGGGTTACATTATCTTGCATAGTCAGTCTGGCCTAGTATTAGTCTCTTACAATACTCATGTTTTTTTTGTGGCATGCACGAGTCGATAGCGCAGTATTTACAGGCACTGGAGTTTTTTTCTTTTCTCTTTTTCTTCGTGGTATAGTTGAAGGTGCTTTCGTTTCCAGTGGCTGTGTTTGTGGGGATTGGGATTGGGTGGTTTGCACAGATGGAGTTTTCTGACCTTCAATTGTATAAGCTTTGATGATGGGACGCTGCGTGCATGGGCTGGATTGGATCGGGTATGGGAAGGAGGTGAAGGGATGGATATTGTGTTTTTAAACTCTCGTTGGAGTGATTAGTGCCCGTACTTATGGGCCGGCATAGATATTACTTGTTGCTGTTATAGTTTGCATTTTCCTATTCATACAATGGCACTTTGAACTTCGGAGCAGTTGGTGGTGTGAGAAGGATGGGGACCGCGTAAACTTTGAGCCGCATGCCGCGATCATTCGAGGCTCTGCCCTGTCTGCTATCCACCCACATCACTGATACTACTCCACCACTGCCTCCTCCGTCAATTCTCATCTTTCATCACTTTGGCTTCATTACCCGAAATATAAAGGACTAAAACGGGTGCAAGCGCAACCAATTGCACCAAAAGAGATCTGGGATGTTTACCGGAATCGTCGAAGCAATCGGAAGTAAGGCCTATCATCCCCCTCTCCCCACGGCTGAGCCAAATAGCTGATATTACCCATTAGCAATTTCCTCAATAACACATTCTGAAACAACCCAAACCACAACCTTAACAATCGCCGATGCAACTCCAATCCTCACGGACGCTCATCTCGGCGACAGTATAAGTGTGAGTGGCACCTGCCTGACAATAACCTCCTTCACTAAGGATACCTTCACGGTTGACCTCTCTCCGGAAACTCTCCGACGCACTACATTCCCCCAATCCCTCCCCTCATCTTCCAGCCCGGCGCAAGTCAATCTCGAACGTGCCGTCAGCGGCGACGTACGTTTCGGTGGGCACTTTGTCCAGGGACATGTTGACACCGTCGCCAGCATCATTGATAGAAGGTCCGATGGGAGCTCGGTTGTGTTTAGGTTTAGGCCCAGGGATAGGGAGGTTATGAAGTACGTTGTTGAGAAGGGGTATGTTACGATTGATGGGGCGAGTTTGACGGTTATCGCTGTTGGTGGGAGTGAGGAGGGAGAGGATCAGGGGTGGTGGGAGGTTATGTTGGTTGAGTATACCCAGGAGAAGATCATCACTGCTGGGAAGCAAGTTGGCGAAGAGGTTAATGTTGAGGTTGACATCACGGGGAAGTATATTGAGGTTTGCAATCACTTTCTTATGGGGGTGGATGAGTGTTGGCTAATGCGGTGCTTCGGGGATTGTAGAAGCAGGTTCTTGCGTACTTGGGTGCCGGGGATGGAGAAAGAAGGGGCGGCTTGCTGGAGAGGATCGTGGAGGGAGTTGTTGAGAGAAAGTTGGCGGAGAGGAAATTGTAGCTCTGCTGCGGGGCTGGTATTATTGCTTTGTGGGGTGTTGTGTATCATAAGTGCTTGATTGACCTACTAGGTCTGAAAAGTCTCGACAATTGCCCATTGGTAAAGAGCTTTTGGGGGTAATGGGGCGAGATGAGTTTGATAGGATCACTGAGTGCCTCCTAAAAACCCTCAAGTAATACCCAAAGAGCCAGCACTATTCCTGCCGTTGTACGATTGTAACAATTTCTGGGAAATGATCCCCAGGCCCACGATTGAGCATTATTTTCCACGACCGTGCTAGGAGTTCGCAAGTCGGGGTTTCTCCTATATACCAGCACTCCAAATAAATAAGCGGGTTCGATCTGTACGATCCATCCAAGCATCTGACAGGAATGCTCAACCTTGACAAGGTCCTCCTCGCGCATAAGCAAATCCAGCGCGCAGATATCGTCTTCAAAAATTGGCATCGATCCCATACCGCACCGAGACCACTACACCGCACACTCGTGCAGTACTTTGTCGTCCCCCGCCGGCTCACGATAGGCCCCATAAAGCCATCAATGCCAGGAAGGAAATAAGACGTAGAAGTGTGGTCATAGGCCATCACTCGCCATCAGATATGGACTACCTGACGCCAATACCTATTACACGTATGGTTTCAGTGTGTTAAGGAGAGAGATATTGTTATATACAAAAACCCTGCTCAAAAATTGCAGCGCCTCCCTTTTTTTTTTTGGTAGGGGGGACTTTAACGAGTTTTCTTGAAGAAAGAAATGGGAAAAAAAGAAATTAGGAATTAGGAATTAAAAATAGGCCGACCCAAGGTGTGATATGATATTCCGGGGTCTCATTTTTTTTTTCCGCTGAACTAACCAACTGGGATTGGGGTACGATATATGTAATCATACTTTGCTTGCGGGGAGGAGGGGGGGGGACACCTGGATTTTTCCGGATAACCGCCTGGGGGAAAAAATAATAATCGGGTACGAGTACCTACTGTGTGTTCGGTATGATGCGAGTACTCTCAGATGCTTGTTGTATTTCCCGAGGTTTCTTCAAAGCTATTATCATACCTGTGTCTTGGTCCGTGCCATGGCGGTCACTCGAGAGCCTAACGCAACGCAACCGTGCTTTGGGCTGTTTACTGTATCATGATAAACCATAATGTGGTAGTACTGGCGTCCGCGAAAATCGTTGCGATTGGGCTTTCTTTCTTTCATTCATTCTCTTTTCCGAGGGATTTACGCCCGGGTATGATATTTTTATTAAGGTTCTTGTTTACCTCGTCGTGGGAGTGGGAGGAGGAGAGAGCGGGGGGAGGAGGTAAGGGATGGAAGACGGGGGGGGGGGGGTTTTTTTTTATAAAAAAA
>Ga0307513_10000094_pt1 | contig 127685 bp, 119 predicted proteins | sample 15_EM_MG_FD_202174 | JGI IMG/M metagenome (GOLD analysis project Ga0307513, IMG submission 202174) | Populus trichocarpa ectomycorrhiza microbial communities from riparian zone in the Pacific Northwest, United States - 15_EM | ecosystem: Host-associated > Plants > Roots > Unclassified...
AGACCGGCCAGATGCTGGCTGCGCTGCTGGGTTGGCCCCAGGCGACATTCGCGTCCAAGGTCGAAGTTGAAGGCGGCAAAGCCAAGGTCACGCGCGAAGTCGACGGCGGCCTGGAAACCCTCTCGCTGACGCTGCCGGCCATCATCACGACCGACCTGCGCCTGAACGAGCCGCGCTACGTCACCTTGCCCAACATCATGAAGGCCAAGAAAAAGCAGCTCGACAACTTCAAGCCCGAAGACCTGGGTGTCGATGTCAAACCCCGCATCAAGACACTGAAGGTCACCGAGCCGCCCAAGCGCAGCGCCGGCATCAAGGTGGCCGACGTGGCCGCGCTGGTGGACAAGCTCAAGAACGAAGCCAAAGTCATTTAAGGAGTTGATAGACATGACCGCACTTGTAATCGCAGAACACGACAACAACTCCATCAAGCCCGCCACCCTCAACACCGTGACCGCAGCCGCCCAGTGCGGCGGCGACGTGCACGTGCTGGTGGCCGGCAAAGGCGCCGAAGCCGCCGCCAAGGCCGCCGCGGCGATTGCCGGCGTGGCCAAAGTCATCCACGTCGAAGGCGATCACTTTGCCCACGGCCTGGCCGAGAACATGGCCGCGCAGGTGCTGGCCATCGCCAGCGCCTATTCGCACATCCTGTTTCCCGCCACCGCCTCGGGCAAGAACATCGCCCCCCGCGTGGCTGCGACGCTGGATGTCGGCCAGATCTCCGACATCACCAAGGTCGATGCCGCCGACACCTTCGAGCGCCCGATCTACGCCGGCAATGCAATCGCCATCGTGCAAAGCCTGGACGCGACCAAAGTCATCACCGTGCGCACCACCGGCTTTGACGCGGCGGCCGCCACCGGCGGCTCCGCCGTCATCGAAACGCCCGCCGGCGTGGCCGACAGCGGCAAGTCGACCTTCCTCGGCTCCGAAATCGCCAAGAGCGACCGCCCCGAGTTGACGGCTGCCAAGATCATCGTCTCCGGTGGCCGCGCGATGGGCTCCAGCGAGAAGTTCAACGAGGTGCTGACGCCGCTGGCCGACAAGCTGGGCGCGGCCCTGGGTGCGAGCCGGGCGGCGGTGGATGCGGGCTACGCCCCCAACGACTGGCAAGTGGGCCAGACCGGCAAGATCGTCGCGCCTCAGCTGTACATTGCCGCCGGCATCAGCGGCGCGATCCAGCATCTGGCCGGCATGAAGGACAGCAAGGTCATCGTCGCGATCAACAAGGACCCCGAAGCGCCTATCTTCAGCGTGGCGGATTACGGCCTGGAAGCGGATCTGTTCACGGCTGTGCCAGAGTTGGTTGCCGCACTGTAATTGCAGGCATCAAAGGGCGTCTTCTGACGCCCTTTTTGTATCCGGACTTGCCGCGCACCGACGGCAGCCATCGATTTTGTGGAGAGACAAATGAGCTACACCGCCCCCCTCAAGGACATGCTGTTTGACATCAAACACCTGGCCAACATCGAACAGATCGCAAAAATTCCCGGCTTTGAAGAAGCCGGTTTTGACACCGCGCAGGCGGTGCTCGAAGAATGCGCCAAGTTCAATGAGGGCGTGCTGGCGCCGCTGAATCGCGACGGCGACATCAACCCTTCGAGCTGGAAAAACGGCGAAGTCACCACCACACCCGGCTTCAAGGAAGCCTTCAAACAATACGTTGAAGGCGGCTGGCAGGGCCTGCAACACCCGGCTGATTTCGGCGGCCAGGGCCTGCCCAAAACCATAGGCGCGGCTTGCGGCGAAATGCTCAACTCCGCCAACATGAGTTTTGCGCTGTGCCCGTTGCTCAGCGACGGCGCGATCGAAGCGCTGCTCACGGCCGGCTCCGACGAGCTCAAGGCCATCTACCTTGAAAAACTGGTGAGCGGCCAGTGGACAGGCACCATGAACCTGACCGAGCCGCAAGCCGGCTCCGACCTCGCCATGGTGCGCAGCCGTGCCGAGCCGCAGCCCGACGGCAGCTACAAGGTCTTCGGCACCAAGATTTTCATCACCTATGGTGAGCACGACATGGCCGAGAACATCGTGCACCTGGTGCTGGCCCGCGTCACCGGCGCGCCCGAAGGTGTCAAGGGCATCAGCCTCTTTGTCGTGCCCAAATTCATGGTCGGCAAAGACGGCGCACTCGGCGCGCGCAACGACGTGCACTGCGTGAGCATCGAGCACAAGATGGGCATCAAGGCATCGCCCACCGCCGTGCTGCAATACGGTGACCACGGCGGCGCCGTGGGCTATATCGTCGGTGAAGAAAACCGCGGCCTTGAGTACATGTTCATCATGATGAACTCTGCCCGCTACGCCGTCGGCATGCAGGGCATCGCGATTGCAGAGCGGGCCTACCAGCAGGCCGTGGCCTTTTCCAAAGACCGCGTGCAAAGCCGCCCCGTCGACGGCTCCATCAAGGCCAGTGCGCCCATCATTCACCACCCCGATGTCAAGCGCATGCTGATGACCATGCGCGCCTACATCGAAGGCTGCCGCGCCATGGCCTCTGTGGCCGCCGCAGCGTATGACGCCACCCATCACCACCCCGATTCGGACGTGCGCAAACAGAACCAGGCCTTCTACGAATTCATGGTGCCGCTCGTCAAGGGCTACAGCACCGAGATGAGTCTGGAAGTCACTTCGCTGGGCGTGCAGGTGCACGGCGGCATGGGCTTTATTGAAGAGACCGGTGCAGCCCAGTATTACCGCGACGCCAAGATCTTGACGATCTACGAAGGCACGACCGCCATTCAGGCCAACGACCTGATTGGCCGCAAGACTTCCCGCGACGGCGGCCAGACCGCCAAGGCGATTGCCGCGCAGATCGAAAAAACCGAGAGCGAATTGCTCAAGCAGGGCAGCGCCGACGCAGTGGCCGTGGCCAAGCGCCTGAAGGCCGCGCGCCTGGCCTTCATCGACGTAGTCGACTTCGTCGCCGGCAACACCAAGGCCAGTCCCAATGCCGTGTTTGCCGGCAGCGTGCCTTACCTCATGCTGGCGGGCAATGTGGTGGCCGGCTGGCAGATGGCGCGTTCGCTGCTGGTGGCACAAGAACAAATTGCGCAAGGCGTTGACGTCGCCTTCATGCAAGCCAAGATCACCACCGCGCGCTTTTACGCCGACCACCTGTTGACCAAGGCGCCCGGCGTACGCGACAGCATTGTCGAAGGCGCGGACAGCGTGACCGCGCTGGCGCTTGAGGCGTTCTGACTTTCAGCTATCGCCTCATGCTATTAAATCAATAGCTATTAGCCCATGACGTTATTGGGCTAGAGCACGTTTTTACTTAAAACCCCAGAGACACACGGAGCCACCATGTCCAGACTGCCCGGCGCATTGAACAAGCTGCCCTTGCCCATCATCGGCTCGCCGCTCTTCATCATCAGCAACCCCAAGCTGGTGATCGCGCAATGCAAGGCCGGCGTGGTGGGCGCGATGCCCGCGCTCAATGCGCGGCCTGCCGCGCAGCTCGAAGACTGGCTGGCAGAGATTACCGAGACGCTGGCCGCCTACAACAAGGCCAACCCCGACAAGCCCGCCGCGCCCTTTGCCATCAACCAGATCGTGCACAAGTCCAACGACCGGCTCGAACACGACATGGAAATGTGCGTGAAGTACAAGGTGCCCATCTACATCACCAGCCTAGGCGCGCGGGAAGACATCAACGCCGCTGCGCACAGCTACGGCGGCGTGGTGCTGCACGACATCATCAACAACAAGTTCGCCCGCAAGGCGATTGAAAAGGGCGCCGACGGCCTGGTGGCTGTGGCGGCCGGCGCGGGCGGCCATGCGGGCGTGAAGAGCCCGTTCGCGCTGATCCAGGAAATCCGCCAATGGTTCGATGGCCCGCTGGCACTGTCCGGCGCCATCTCTACCGGCGGCGCCGTGCTGGCCGCGCAGGCCATGGGCGCCGACTTCGCCTATATCGGCTCGGCCTTCATCGCGACGGAAGAAGCGCGCGCCGCGGACGCCTACAAGCAGGCCATCGTTGACGGCAACTCCGACGACATCATCTACAGCAGCCTTTTCACCGGTGTGCATGGCAACTACCTCGCGCCGTCGATTCGCGCAGCGGGCATGGATCCGGAGAACCTGCCCGAAGGCGACGTCAAGACCATGAACTTCGGCGGCGGTGAAGGCAGCAAATCCAAGGCCTGGAAAGACATCTGGGGTTGCGGCCAGGGCATTGCCGCCGTCAGCAAGGTGCAACCCGCCGCTGACTACATTGCCCAGCTCGGCCGCGAGTACGAGCAGGCGCGCCAGCGGGTCTGCGTTTAAGCCCCCGCATCGATGACCTCATCACCACGCTTTCAGGGCATCGATGCCCTCAAGGGACTGGCGTGCGTGATGATCGTCTGGCACCACCTGGCTTTTTACGGCCCCATGTCGGATGTGGTCCATCCCTTTGCGCCCGCCCTGATGGGCTGGCTTTATGACTACGGCCGCATGGCCGTGCAGGTCTTCCTCGTCGTGAGCGGGTTCCTCGCGGCAGCCTCGCTGGCGCCGCAGGGCGTGGCGGTGTTCGAATCACCCGGCCGGCTGGTGCTTAGACGCTACTGGCGGCTTGTCAAACCCTATCTGGTGGCGCTGGCTGTCAGCGTGCTGGTGGCGGCGCTGGTCAGGCCGTGGTTTGCGCACCCATCGGTGTCGGCGGCACCCACGCTGCTGCAGCTTCTGGCCCATGTGTTTTTGCTGCAAGACGTTCTCGGGCAGGAGGCGCTTTCCGCCGGTGTCTGGTATGTGGCCATCGACTTTCAGCTGTATGCGGCGGTGGTGCTCATTTTTGCCTTCGCCCGGCGGTTCCAGTTTCAGCAGGGCGAAAGTGGTGACGCGGCGCATGCCGCCTCGGCCTCTTCGACGGTCTCGGCGCCGCTGGGTGTGAGTCTCATCTTGCTGGCCGCCCTGGCTTCGCTGCTGTTCTTCAACCGCCTGCCGGCGTTTGACATCACCGCCCTGTATTTTTGCGGCTCCTACGCATTGGGCATGCTGGCCTTCTGGGCGTCCAGCAAGATGGGTGGGCGGCGCGCCTTCTGGCTTGCCACCATGGCAGTGATGGGCGGGCTGGCCCTGGCGTTGGATTTCAGGGGGCGGCTGTTGGTGGCATTGATCACCGCCTTCGGGCTGGTTTGGCTGGCCGGGCTTGGGCCCAAGGTTTGGTTGGTGCGCTGGCTGCAGCAGCGCCGGCTGGTGCAATTGGGCCGTATCTCATACTCGGTATTCCTCATCCACTTTCCGGTGTGCCTGCTGGTTAACGCCGTCTTCGCTTACTTCTGGCCGACGCAGTTGGTGGCCAACGTGGTGGGCCTGTGGCTGGCTTTCATGCTGTCGCTACTGGCAGGGAGCGCGCTGTATCGTTGGGTGGAGTGCCAGCCGCTGCTGCCGGCACAGGGGCGGCTTCGTCGCTTTTTTGCAAGCTAAAACCGCCTCTAGCCCTTGTCGGGTATGGAGGTTCAGCTATTGAATAAATAGCAAACCGGCCGCAGAACCTGCCTGCCGAATCAGCGCCTGAACATCTCCAGCTTCAATTTCGCCGACTGTCCCAGCCACGAGGCATGCGTGGTGTGGTCCGCCAGGTCGTCACCGGTCAGACCGTGCACAAACACATCCAGCCCCTTGCGCTCGCTCTCCAGCCAGGGGATGAGGCGATCGAACTCCGTGCTGTCAAAAGACAACTGGCAGCTCCAGCGCGGATGCGGGCCGACTTCACGCTCATGCACGCGACCCACTGCCACGCCAAAAAGCTCACCTGCTTTCTCGCAAAGCGTGCGCGCCTGTTCCACCGTGTCGGGCCCGAAATAGACATGGGCGTGGTAGCGGGCGTAGATGTTTTCGGGGCGTTTGGTCATGGTTGGCATGGCGCAAGTAGAAGATAGATTGGCAGGATGGAAGCGGGCGCTTTCCCCGAGCGGAACCCATTATTTGCGCCCTGCGCCGCCCGTGTTGCGGAAGGGGCTTTGATTGCATATACTGTATTTATATACAGTTATATTTCTGTCTCCACGTGTCCTCTTTCGCGCCCTCGTTTTCAAGCCAAACGCCATGTCCGACGCCATCATTCCCATCCATGCCATCAAAGGCCGTGGCACCGCCACGCGCATGCCGCACCGGTTTGAGAAAGACGTGCGCAGCGCGTGGGACGACGGCTGGGGCACGCTGGAGGAAGGCGCGGCCAGTGAGACGCCGCGGATCGAAACCACGGTCACGATGGAGGACGCCCGCAGCGCCATCGTCGGCAACGACTCGCCCGACATCTTTTTTGACTACAGCATCAACCCGTACAGGGGCTGCGAGCATGGCTGCGTGTACTGCTATGCGCGGCCCACACACAGCTACCTCAATCTCTCGCCGGGGCTGGATTTTGAAACGAAGATCATCGCCAAGCGCAACATCGCCGACGTGCTGCGCGCCGATCTGCGCAAGCGCAGCTATGTGCCGCGGCTACTCAACATCGGCTCAGCCACCGACTGCTACCAGCCCGCCGAGCGCGAGCTGCGGCTGACGCGCAGCATCATCGAGGTGATGCAAGAGGTGCGGCACCCGTTTTCACTGATCACCAAATCCAGCGGCGTAGAGCGCGACCTCGACTTGCTGGCGCCGCTGGCCGCCGACAAGCTGGCCGCCGCCTACGTGACCATCACCACACTCGACGGTGAACTCGCGCGCAAGCTGGAGCCGCGCGCGGCCGCGCCGCACCGGCGCCTGCGTACCATCCGCACGCTGGCAGAGCACGGCGTGCCGGTCGGCGTGAGCGTGGCGCCGCAAATCCCGTTTGTGAATGACGACATGGAGCACGTGCTGGAGGCCGCCTGGGAGGCGGGCGCGCGCAGCGCCTTCTACACCGTCATCCGCTTGCCGTGGGAGGTGGCGCCCATCTTCAAGGAGTGGCTGGAGCTGCACTACCCGCAGCGCGCCGCGCGAATCATGGCGCGTATCCACGAAATGCGCGGCGGCAAAGACTACGACAGCGACTTCGCTTCGCGCATGAAGGGCCATGGCCTGTGGGCTGAACTCATCAAGCAGCGCTTTGAGAAAGCCTGCAACCGGATTGGTTTTAATCGCCAGCGCATCGAGCTGGACTTGAGCCAGTTCCGGCCGCCCACGGCTAAGGGCTCCGAGGGGCAGGGTAGCCTGTTTTGAGGGGCATGAGTCAGTTAGAGGCGAGAGCTATAGTCCAAAAAGCGTATGCATCACACCCCACACCGTTTGAAAATCAAAGGAGCTCACCTTGGCACTCGAGTGGAAATATTCATCGGAAGGCATGACGGCCACAGATTGGGACGAGCTCTCAAATCTTTATCGGATCGCCCCGCTGGGCGACAAGAAGCCGGCCGACCTGCAGATCGTTTTCTCCAACAGTATGTTCAAGTGCTTTGTGTATGACGCCGGCAAGCTGATTGCCGCCGGCCGCGCGGTAGCGGACGGCAAGGATTGCTCTTACATCTGCGACATCGCGGTGGCGCCGGACCGGCAGGGCTCGGGCATGGGCAAGGACATGGTCGCGGCGCTGGTGCGGCTTTCGCAAGGCCACAAAAAAATCATCCTCTATGCGGTGGCTGGCAAAGAGCCGTTTTACCGCAAGTTGGGCTTTCGGCGCATGCTGACGGCGATGGCCATTTTTGCGAATACCGAGCAGGCGCTTCAAAGCGGGTTGATCAGCGACACCTGATTGAGCAGTTGCCCTAACGTAGATAGCTGCGATTCAGCCGCACTTCCAGCTTCTTTTGCAGCGTCTCAAACGAGGCACTCATCGCCCAGTAAATCCCTGCCGCCGCCAAATACAGCGGAAAGGGCTGAAAGGTCGTGGCAATCACTTCCTTGGTCGCCAGCATCAGTTCACCCACGGCAATTACCGACACCAGCGAGGTGTCCTTGATCAGGCTGATCAGGCTGTTGGACAGGCTGGGCACCGCCAGGCGAAGGGCCTGCGGGCCGATCACGTAGCGCAGCGTTTGCGCTTGCGTCAGGCCCAGGCTGCGGGCCGCATTCCATTGGCCATGTTCCACACCGTTGATCGCGCCGCGAATGGTTTCAGACAGGTAGGCGCCCACGTTCAGGCTCAGGCCCAGGATGCCGGCGCTGATCGGGTCGAACTGGATGCCGATGCTGGGCAGGCCGAAGTAAATGACAAAGAGCTGCACCAGCAGCGGCGTGCCGCGCATGCAGCTGACATACAGGGTCGCAAACTGCGAAAGCACCGGCACCTTGGCCAGCCGCGTGACGGCCACGAGGGTGCCGATGATGGCGCCAAAAAAAACAGACGCCACCGCCAGCAGCAGCGTCCACGCCGCGCCTTTGAGCATCAGCGGCAAAGCGTCGCGCAGCAACTGGGTCAAGCCGGACAGGTCCATAAGGGTCTCCACAAATAAAGACCCCGGCGCAGAGCCGGGGTTGCTTTAAGCGCCTGCCGTGAGGCGGCGCGCGGCTGGTCGAATGTTACTTCGCTTATGCCGATTACTTCGCCACAGGCGGCTTGCTCACGTCGCGGTCAAACCATTTGGTCGAGATTTTCGCGAAGCTGCCGTCGGCTTGCAGGTCGGCCAGCGCCTTGTCGATGGCGGCCTTGAACTTCGGGTTGTTCTTCACAAAAGGGATGCCGGATTTTTCGAGATCGCCCACCGGTGCGCCGGGCTTGAGCGGCAGCTTGGTCTGCTTGACGATGTAGGGGATCAAGAGGCTGTCGTTCAGCGCAGCGTCGATGCGGCCCAGTGCCAGGTCTTGCAAATACTCTTGCGCGCCGGGGTATGTCTTGACGTCGATGCCGCCGACTTTTTTGGCGATGTCGGCGTAGTTGGTGCCCTGGCCCAGGCCTAGCTTTTTGCCTTTGAGATCGGCCAACGTCTTGAACTCGCGCTTTTCGTCCTTGCGGATGATCAGTTGCGGGGCCGAGATGGTGTAAGGCTCGGAGAAATCAAAGGTCTCCTTGCGCTTGTCGGTGATGCCGACCTGGTTGATCACCACGTCGTATTTGCCGGCCTGCAGGCCTGCCAGGATGGCGCTCCACTCGCTGGTAGAGAACTCGGCTTTGACGCCCAGTTTTTGCGCCAGCGCGTTGGCCAGTTCGACCTCAAAGCCGGCGAGCTGGCCGCCTTCTTTGTAGTTGAAGGGCGGGTAGGTGCCTTCGAGCGCGACTTTGAGTGTGCCGCGCTGCTTGACGGTGTCGAGCAGGTCGGCTGCATTGGCGCCCAGTGCGAGTGTCAAAAGCAATGTGGACGCGACGGTGGAGGCGATGGCTTTGCGAATATTCATATTCAACCCTTGCATAAGAGAATTGTTATTGAGATGAAAAGTGAATATTAAATCTGCAGCCATTTTGGTGCATGCGATGCACCAAAAGCCCTACGGCGAATCCGGATGCTCAGCAGTTCAGCAGCAGCCGTGCAGGTTCAGGGCTTGGCGCAGTGCGCGTAGATATCGAGCGCAGGCTTGTAGACGCTGGTCTGCACATTCATCAGGCCGAGCACTGAGTGAAAGTAGTTGTCGTGGCTCACCATGGTGTCCAGCTGTTGTTTCAGGCACGCGGTGGTCAGCTTGTTGCGCTGCTCAAATTCGGGCGAGAGCCAGGTGATCCACGGCACGCGCTTTTGCACTTCGGGTGCAATACCGTAGGGCATGCCGTGCAGGTAGAGGTTGTTTTCGCCTAGCGACTCGCCGTGGTCGGCCAGGTAGAGCATGGCCGGCGCGCTGCGCGCTTCCTGCGCTTTGAGCCACTGGATGGAAGACGCCAGCAATTTGTCGGTGTAGACGATGCTGTTGTCATAGGCATTCAGCAGGCCCTCGCGGCTGCAGCTTTGCAGCGCGTTGTCGGTGCATTCGGGCTGGAATTTTTTGACAGCCTCTGGCGAGCGTTTGTAATACGCCGGGCCGTGGCCGCCCATCTGGTGCATCACGACCACCACGCCTTTGGCGCGCCGCTCGGCCGGCAGCGCGGCAATGCGCTCGTCAATGCCCTGCAGCATTACTTCGTCAAAACATTCACCGCTGTCGCACAGACCCGGCACCTTGAGCGCCACCGTGTTCACATTGGGCACGCGGTCGCACACGCCTTTGCAGCCGGACTGGTTGTCTATCCACAGCACGGCCAGGCCCGCGCGTTGCAGCACGTCCAGCATGCCTTCGTAGTTGGCGGGCCGCGAGTCATAGGCTTCGCGCCCGAAATGGGAAAACATGCAGGGCACCGAGGCGGCGGTGCTGGTGCCGCATGACCACGCATTGCGCAGGCTGACCACATCTTCTTTGGCCAGCAGCGGGTTGGTGGGTCGGCCATAGCCGTTGAGCGAAAAGTTGGCGCTGCGTGCCGTCTCGCCCAGCACCAGTAGCAGCAGCGGCGGCTTGGTTTGCGCCGTGTAGCGGGCGCCGAGTTTGGCGTCTTCACCCAGGGGCAGAACCACGGATTCGTCGCGCTGGAAAGGCTTGGCCGCGATGGAGCCCAGTGCGTAGAAGGAATTGAGCGGGTTGATCAGGTAGCGCACATGCGTGTAGTTGCGCATCACAGAGGCAATGCTCTGAAAGAACAAAAACACCACCAGTACCAGCAGCACGCAGGCCCCGGTCAAGGTGGCTGCATTGGTGAGCACCTGCCGCACCGCGCCCGCACGCCTGAGCTTTTGCCGCCACAAAAAAATCATCGGTAAAACCGCCAGCACCAGCACCGTGGCCAGCAGGCGCCAGTTCAGCAGGTCGCGCGTTTCGCGTACATCGGTCTGCAGCGTGTTGATCATCATGGTCTTGTCGATGACCACACCGTAGGCCATCATGAAGTAGGCGCCGAAGGCCGCTGAGAGCAGGAAGAGTGTGATGGCCGGCTTGAGCGTCCAGCGCCAGGCCAGCAGGCTGAGCAGCGCGGTGGTCGCCAGCGCAATCACCAGCGCCAGGGCAATGCTGATGACGGCGACCTGGCCGCCGGTCAGGTCTGGCAGGCGGGACAGCTCGCGCCACAAGGCCACATTGCAGACGGTGGCGATCCAGAGGCTTGCCAGCACGACCAGCCACAACGGCCGCATGCCGGCGTCTTGGCGGACGGTGGTCAGAGGGGCGGGCCGCGTAGCGGATGATGCGGAAGAGGAAGGGCGCAGCGGCATAGCGCTGAATTGTATTGGGGCGGCCTTAAATGAGGCTTAAAGGCCTTCAGAAGGCCAAGGCCGGCTCAGTCCCTCAATCTTGCAAGCCCAGCTGCCGCGCATGATGCCGCAGGTGGTCGGCCATGAAGGTCGCAATGAAGTAGTAGCCGTGGTCATAACCCGCATGGCGATGCAGCGCCAGCGGCTGGCCCGCTTTTGCGCAGGCCGCTTCAAACAGCTCGGGGTATAGCTGTTCGGCAAGGAATTTGTCGTTCAGGCCCTGGTCTATGCGTATGCCGCCAGGGTAGGGCGCGGCGGGCATGAGGTTCATCAGGGCGGTGGCGTCGTGTTCGACCCACCCTGATTCATCGCTGCCGAGGTAGCCGGTGAAGGCCTTGCGCCCCCAGGGGCACTGGCTGGGCGCGCAGATGGGCGCAAAGGCTGAGACGGAGTTGAAAATATCCGGGTGCCGGAGCGCGAGTGTCAACGCACCGTGGCCGCCCATTGAATGGCCGAAGATGCCGATGCGGCCCGCGTCCAGTGGCAGGGCTCCGGTCAGCAGCGGCAGCAGCTCCGCGGTGATGTAGCTTTCCATCCGGTAGTGCTGCGACCATGGGGCTTGCGTTGCATCAAGGTAGAAGCCGGCGCCCCGGCCGAAATCCCAGCTGTCAGTTTCACCCGGAATCTTCGCGCCGCGTGGGCTGGTGTCGGGCGCGATCAATGCCAGGCCCAGCTCGGCCGCCAGGCGCTGCGCCCCGGCTTTGATCATGAAGGTTTCTTCGTTGCAGGTGAGGCCCGCGAGGTAGATCAGTGCTGGTACTTTTTCTCCCGCCACCGCATTCGGCGGGAGGAACACTGAGAACTTCATCGGCAGGCCAACCTCGCGCGAGTCGTGCTGGTAGTAGCGCTGCACGCCGCCGAAGCAGCCGTGTTCAGAGAGGAGTTCGGGAGGGTTCGCCATGACCGCTTAGTAAATGACCACACCGCGGATGGACTCGCCGCTTTTCATGAGGTCGAACCCCTTGTTGATATCTTCCAGCGGCATGGTGTGCGTGATCAGGTCGTCAATATTGATCTTGCCTTCCATGTACCAGTCGACGATCTTGGGCACGTCGGTGCGGCCGCGTGCGCCGCCGAAGGCTGAGCCTTCCCATTTGCGGCCTGTGACGAGTTGGAAGGGGCGGGTGCTGATCTCGGCGCCGGCTTCGGCCACGCCGATGATGATGCTGCGGCCCCAGCCCTTGTGCGTGCATTCCAGCGCCTGGCGCATCACCTTGGTGTTGCCGATGCATTCAAAGCTGTAGTCGGCGCCGCCATCGGTCAGCTGCACGATGGCGTCGACCACGTTCTCAGTGTCTTTCGGGTTGATGAAATGCGTCATGCCGAACTTGCGCGCCATCTCCTGGCGCGCCGGGTTGATGTCCACGCCTATGATCTTGTCAGCGCCCACCATCTTCGCGCCCTGGATCACATTGAGGCCAATGCCGCCCAGGCCGAACACCACCACGTTGGCGCCGGCTTCGACCTTGGCGGTAAACAGCACCGCGCCAATACCGGTGGTCACGCCGCAGCCGATGTAGCAGACCTTGTCAAAGGGCGCGTCTTCGCGGATTTTGGCCAGCGAGATTTCGGGTGCGACGGTGTAGTTGCTGAAGGTGCTGGTGCCCATGTAGTGGAAGATGGGCTTGCCGTCCAGGCTGAAGCGGCTGGTGGCGTCGGGCATCAGGCCCTTGCCTTGCGTGCCGCGAATCAGCTGGCACAAGTTGGTCTTGCGCGAGAGGCAGAACTTGCACTGCCTGCATTCGGGCGTGTAGAGCGGAATGACGTGGTCGCCTTTTTTCAGCGTCGTCACGCCGGGGCCGACGTCAACCACGATGCCCGCACCTTCATGGCCCAGGATGGCCGGGAAGATGCCTTCCGGGTCGGCGCCCGAGAGCGTGTAGTAGTCCGTGTGGCAGATGCCCGTGGCCTTGATCTCGACGAGCACCTCGCCGAACTTCGGGCCTTGCAGGTCCACGGTTTCAATGGTCAGGGGCTGGCCTGATTTCCAGGCGACGGCGGCTTTGGTTTTCATGGTGTTGGGGCTTGTGCTTGAAGTTGGAGGGGGGCGATTCCAGTGCGTCGACCACTATAAGCCAGACCCCCACACCCATTGCCGTCGCAGCGCCGTCTGCATGCAACCCGATGTTTCATTTTGAGAAAACCTGTGCCTTGCGATTTTTCGGGCCAACACACTGCGGCGGTGCCTTCGTCCGGATTTATAAATAAAAAAGCCGCCTGGCCCAATAAACATGAGCACAAGCAGCTATTAATTTAATAGCGCTGAGGGTTGGCAGGCGAGACCCGCCGCGGCCTGCTTCAGCGGCCGATTTCCTTCAGGTACTGCGCGCGCGCAGCCACAGCGGTGTCGGTGAAGTCGGTGAACACGCCGTCAACGCCGGCGCGGTAAAACGCCAGGAATTCGGCCTTGGCGTCGCCCTGGTAGTCGGTGGCCAGGCGGCGTGACTCATTGCGGAAGGTAAAGGGGTGAACGAACAGGCCCGCCTTGTGCGCATCGGCGATGAAGCTGGTGGCTGGCTGCGAAGTGGAATCCGCATCGTTGAGCTTGCCGTCACGATTGATGTCGACCTGTTTGCCGTCGGCGCCAATGGTGCCTTTGGTGCTGATGATGTAGCGCTTCCAGGGGCCGATGCCGTCGGCATAGGTCTTGATCTCGGCCAGGCCTTCGGGCGTGGTCATGGCGTCGAAGAAGCGCTTGTCGCCGGCCTTGGTCCAGTCGTAAGGGCGGTCGCTTGGCAGGGCAAAGGTCACGCGGCCGGTTTTTGGGTCAATGCCGTCGCCGTCGACGAGCTGGATCAGCTTCGTATTGAGGCCCTTGCTCTTCATGTATTTGAGGCTGCCCGGTTCAAACGACTGCACGTAGATGGGGGCCGTTTTGCTGTTCCATCCGGCGGCGTTGATGATGGCGATCAGTTTGTCTTCCATCGGCAGGCCGAGTTCGCGGAAGTAGGTCGGGTTCTTGGTTTCAGGGTAGATCGCAATCGTGCGGCCGGTCTTGATGGACTGGGCTTTGGCCAGGTCCACCACTTCCTGGAAGGTCGGGATCTTGAATTGGCCGTTGAACTGTTGTGGACGCTCGGCGTCGGTCGAGGTCGCACCCAAGGTGCGGATTTCGGCCAGCGTGAAGTCGTTGCTGAACCAGCCGGTCTGCGTTTCGCCGTCGACCTGGATGGTCTTCTTGCGCGAGGCGAATTCAGGGTGCTTGGCCACGTCGGTGCTGATGGCCAGGTTGGGGTCATGGCGGGTGACCAGCACGCCGTCTTTGGTCACGATCAGGTCCATTTCGATCACATCGGCGCCCAGTTCGATCGCGCGCACATAGGCCTCCATCGTTTCTTCAGGCAGGTAGCCCGAAGCGCCGCGGTGGGCGATGACCAGTGGCGCCTTGCCGTCAAGGGTGGAGAGGCCGGCTTGCGATGTCGTGCCCGAGGAGGAGCAGGCGGCCAGCAGTACGCTGCTGCAGACAAGGGCGAGCAAGCTGCCTTGCTTCATGGTCAAGTTCAAGGTCTTGCGGGTCGATACGGTCATGGGTGCATCCCTCTAGTTGTTAAAAGGCTGATCGTATGCGCCGGATCACGACAGGCATGTGACAGTGTGTGTGGCGATGATGTCTATACAACAGGTGGCTGGACAGGCGGCGATATAGGGTCCAGGCATGCATGGGCAAAAAAATGCCGGAGCAAGTCCGGCATTTTGGTCAGGCGCTGAAGAAGCCTTTGAGCTTGTCGGCCCAGCCCTCTTCAGTCGGCGAATGTTTCGCGCCGCCTTTTTTCAGCGACTCGTCCAGCTCCTTGAGCAGCTTGCGCTGGTGCTCGGTGAGCTTGACGGGTGTTTCGACCGTGATGTGGCAATACAGGTCGCCAGGGTAGCTGGAACGCACGCCCTTGATGCCCTTGCCGCGCAGCCTGAACTGCTTGGAGGCCTGCGTACCTTCGGGAATGTCGATCGCGGCCTTGCCAGCCAGGGTCGGCACTTCAATCTCGCCGCCCAGTGCTGCCGTGGTGAAGCTGATGGGCACGGCGCAGTGCAGGTCGTCGCCGTCGCGCTCGAAGATGTCGTGCTTCTTCAGGCGGATCTCGATGTAGAGGTCGCCAGGCGGGCCGCCGTTGGTGCCCGGCTCGCCGTTGCCGGTCGAGCGGATGCGCATGCCGTCGTCGATGCCCGCGGGAATCTTGACTTCCAGCGTCTTGTTGTTCTTGGTCTTGCCCACGCCGTGGCAGGTGATGCAAGGCTCGGGAATCAGCTTGCCCGTGCCCTTGCACTGCGGGCAGGTCTGCTGCACGCTGAAGAAGCCCTGGCGCATCTGCACCACGCCGTGGCCGTGGCAGGTGGTGCAGGTCACCACCTTGGTGCCGGGTTTGGCGCCGCTGCCGTGGCAGGTGTTGCAGTCGTCCCAGCTCGGGATGCGGATCTGTGCTTCCTTGCCGTGCGCTGCTTCTTCGAGCGTGATCTCCATGGCGTAGCTCAAGTCGCCGCCGCGGTACACCTGCCGGCCGCCGCCGCGCTGTGCTCCGCCGCGCTGGCCGCCGAACACGTCGCCAAAGATATCGCCGAAAGCCTCGGCGAAGCCGCCAAAGCCTTCCGCACCCGGGCCGCCGCGCATGTTGGGGTCGACGCCGGCATGGCCGTACTGGTCGTAGGCCGCGCGTTTTTGGTCGTCGGAAAGCATTTCGTAGGCTTCTTTGGCCTCTTTGAATTTTTCTTCGGCAACCTTGGATGCATCCCCCTGGTTGCGGTCGGGGTGGTGCTTCATCGCGAGCTTGCGATACGCCTTTTTGATGTCTTCGTCACTGGCGTTTTTGGGAACGCCCAGTGTGTCGTAATAGTCTTTTTTGGTGGCCATGGCGGGTCAGTCAGGTCAGTCAGGAGTCGTTGTTATGAAGGTCGGCTGCCGGCAAGCGGTGCAGGGGCGGGAAACGCAAAAGCGGAAACCCCGGATCGCTCCAGGTTTTCCGCCTTTGCCGTCTGCTTTTGCATGCAGTTATCGCGCCAATGCAGGGTTGCTTTTGTGGAAAGCGTTTAGCCCTTTTTGACTTCCTTGACTTCGGCGTCCACGACATTGTCGTCGGCCGGCTTGGCTTCAGCTTGCGCGGCGCCCGCCGCACCTGCGTCACCGCCGGCTGCGGCCTGTGATGCCTGCATGTCGGCGTACATTTTTTCGCCGAGCTTCTGGCTGGCCTCCATCAGGGCCGTGTTCTTGGCGTCGATGGCGGCCTTGTCGTCGCCCGTGAGGGCTTCTTCCATGTCCTTGATGGCGGCTTCGATCTTTTCCTTTTCGCCGGCTTCGAGCTTGTCGCCGTATTCGCCGAGCGATTTCTTCACGCTGTGCACCATGGCTTCAGCGTTGTTCTTGGCGGTGACGAACTCGACTTTTTTCTTGTCTTCTTCGGCGTTCAACTCGGCGTCTTTCACCATTTGCTGGATCTCGGCTTCAGACAAACCGGAGTTGGCCTTGATGGTGATCTTGTTTTCCTTGCCGGTGCCTTTGTCTTTGGCGCCGACGTGCAGGATGCCGTTGGCGTCGATGTCAAAGGACACTTCGATTTGCGGCGTGCCGCGGCTTGCCGGTGGAATGCCTTCGAGGTTGAACTCGCCCAGTGCCTTGTTGCCCGAGGCGATTTCGCGCTCGCCCTGGAACACCTTGATCGTCACGGCCGGCTGGTTGTCTTCAGCGGTCGAGAAGGTCTGTGCAAACTTGGTCGGGATGGTCGTGTTCTTCTTGATCATCTTGGTCATCACGCCGCCCATGGTTTCGATACCGAGGGACAGCGGGGTGACGTCGAGCAGCAGCACGTCGGTGCGGTCGCCGGAGAGCACCTGGCCTTGAATCGCGGCGCCGACGGCAACCGCTTCATCGGGGTTCACGTCCTTGCGGGGCTCCTTGCCGAAGAGCTCTTTGACCTTTTCCTGCACCTTGGGCATGCGGGTCTGGCCGCCGACCAAAATCACGTCATGGATGTCGGCCGCGCTGACGCCGGCGTCCTTCATGGCGATGCGGCAAGGCGCAATCGTGCGCTCGATCAGTTCGTCGACCAGGCTTTCGAGCTTGGCGCGGGTCAGCTTGACCAGCAAGTGCTTGGGGCCGGTGGCGGGGTCGTGCGCGATGTAGGGAATGTTGACTTCGGTGGCCGGGCTGTTGGACAGCTCGATCTTGGCTTTCTCAGCCGAGTCTTTCAGGCGCTGCAGGGCCACCACGTCTTTGGACAGGTCGATGCCGCTGTCTTTCTTGAACTCGGCCACGATGTAGTCGATGACGCGCTGGTCAAAGTCTTCGCCGCCCAGGAAGGTGTCGCCGTTGGTGGAGAGCACTTCAAACTGCTTTTCACCGTCGACATCGGCGATTTCGATGATGGAGATGTCGAAGGTGCCGCCGCCCAGGTCATACACGGCGATCTTGCGGTCGCCCTTTTCCTGCTTGTCCAGGCCGAAGGCCAGGGCCGCTGCGGTGGGTTCGTTGATGATGCGCTTGACTTCAAGGCCGGCGATGCGGCCGGCGTCTTTGGTGGCCTGGCGCTGTGCGTCGTTGAAGTACGCAGGCACGGTGATCACGGCTTCGGTGACCGCCTCGCCGAGGTAGTCTTCGGCGGTCTTCTTCATCTTGCGCAGGATGTCGGCGCTGACTTGCTGGGCCGACAGCTTCTTGCCGCGCACTTCCACCCAGGCGTCGCCGTTGTCGGCGGCCACGATGGCGTAGGGCATCATCGCGATGTCCTTCTGGACTTCTTTTTCGGTGAACTTGCGGCCGATCAAACGCTTGACGGCGTACAGGGTGTTCTTGGGGTTGGTCACGGCCTGGCGCTTGGCGGATGCACCGACCAATACTTCGCCGTCTTCCTGGTAGGCGACGATGGAAGGGGTGGTGCGCACGCCTTCCGAGTTCTCGATTACGCGGGGGGTGTTGCCCTCCATGACGGACACGCAGCTGTTGGTGGTGCCCAGGTCAATGCCGATGATTCTTCCCATGATGATTTACTCCTGCTTTTTTGATTCGTTAAAGATTGAAAGTGGGGTGGCCGGGGTGTTCAGTGCCGCCGGCCGCGGTATGGATTAACTATGTTGATAACTTGTGGGTAAGTTGTGTGGCTTCAAGGGCTTCAACAAGGTTTTTAAGGCGTTTTTACTTGGGGGCAGCCACCGTGACCAGGGCGGGTCGCAGCACGCGCTCGGCGATCAGGTAGCCTTTTTGCAGCACGTTGACCACGGTGTTGGCTTCCTGGTCGGCGGGCACCATGCTGATCGCCTGGTGTTGGGTGGGGTCGAATTTGGCGCCAGGCGCTGGGTCAATGGCGACCACCTTGTTGCGCTCGAGAGCGCTTTTGAGCTGCTTGAGCGTGGCTTCGGCGCCTTCGCGGATCTGCTCGGGCGTGACGTCCTTGATCGCAAGGCCGGCTTCCAGGCTGTCTGCCACGGGCAGCAGGCTTTCGGCAAAGCTTTCCAGGGCGTACTTGCGGGCCTTGGCGACCTCGTCGTCAGCGCGGCGGCGGGCGTTTTCGGTCTCGGCCTTGGCGCGCAGGTAGCTGTCGGCCAGCTCGGTGTTCTTGGCCTGCAGCGTGGCGACTTCGGCCTGCGCGATGGTCAGCGCGTCAAACTCATTGGCCGCCTGGGCCGCTTCCAGCTCTTCAGGGGTTGGCTCGCCGCTAAGTGGTTGATTTTGTTCGGGTTGTGTATTGTCAGACATGCTCAAAAACAAGGTTGAAGCTGGTAATCGTCCCAGCTGGGGGTGGCAAAGCCCTTTTCAAGACAAGGGCTTAGTTTTTGGTCCAGAAAGTTCGGCTGCGGGTGCGCGGCCAGGGTATTCAGCGGGATCGGGCTCCTGCCGTTCCTGTGCGGAGCGGGGCGCCCAGTCGCAAGAGCTGGTTCGTGGCCCCAATTGTAGTGGCTGGCTGCGGCTTAGCCCGGCTGGCGGCGCGCTCCCTGGCTGCGCATCGGGCGCTCTGGAGCGCGAGCGACAGGCGCTATGTTATTGATAGCGCGTAGTCAAGGTAGTGTCTGGGCTGGCGGCCAAAAAGGCTTGAAACCCCGTGGGGAAGGGGCGCGGACGAATTCAGGCTGCCGCCAGTTTCTGCATGCGCGTGATCAGCTCGCGCTTGTTGTCGCGGCTGCGGTGGGCATGCTCGCGCATCAGGGCCTCGGCGCGTGCGCCTTCACCCGCCAGCAAGGCGGCCAGCACGTCTTCGTGATCGCTTTGCGCGCGCTGGATGAAACCGAACTCTAGCAGGGGCAAGGCGCCGTTGAGGCTTAGCGCGCCGGCGCCGGCCATCGGGGTTTTGCTGACGTGCGCCAATGCCGAGGTCAGCGTGCTGTTGCCCGCGGCTTGCACCAGCGCGCCGTGAAAGCGGGCGTTCATCGGCACCCAGCGCGCTGCGTCAATCACGTGGCTGGAGGCTTGGGCTTGTTCCAGCAGCAGCCGGCCTTCATCGATACAGGCCTGCAGCTCGGCCCGGGTTTCGGGTGTGATCCCGCGCTCGGCGGCCTGGCGTGCCGCCATGCCTTCGAGCACGCCCCGCACGTCAACCGCGTTGGTGATCTCGTCAACGCTGAACTGGCGCACGCGAAAGCCGCGCGTCGGCAGCCGCTCAAGCAGGCCTTCTTTTTCGAGTTCGCCCAGCGCGATGCGGATGGGGGTGCGCGAGACTGCCAGCTGGGCGGAAAGCTCCAGCTCCACCATGCGTTCGCCCGGCGCCACCTGGCCGCTCAGGATTCTTCGCCGCAATTCCTGCGTGGTGTAGTCGATCTGGGAGGACATGGGGAGTGGGTTGAAGAGGCGCCGAAAGGACTCAGAAGGAAATTGGTTGAATTATTGCATGCAATATGTGCCAATATCAGGGTTAACAAGGTAATTGCGTAGGTGATTGCGCGCAATAATGTAAGATGACTAAGTATTTCTCCGGCAGCGTATCGGTGAAAGACGCCAGGTTGGACCCCATTCCCACAGGAGACACGATGAACCCGCCCCGTTTCAATTCCCGGCGCCTGCTGGCCGGCACCGCCGCAATGGCGCTCATGACGCTGACGGTGCTGATGGCCCCCGCCGCACAAGCCCAGGCCCCTGCGGCCTACCCGAATAAACCCGTCAAACTGATTGTTCCGTTTCCGGCCGGCGGTGGCGGCGACACCCTGGCGCGGCTGGTGATGCTGCGCGCGGCCAAAGAACTGGGCCAGCCCATCGTGGTCGAAAACCTGGGCGGCGCCGGCGGCAACCTTGGCAGCGCAACCGCTGCCAAGGCGCCGGCCGACGGCTACACCTTGCTCTATGGCACCAACGGCACGCACGCCATCAACCACGCGATCTACAAGTCGACGGGTTTTAATGCCGTGCGTGACTTCGAGCCGGTGACCCAACTCACCCGCATCGCCGCCATGGTGGTGGTGCGGCCAACCCTGCCGGTCAACTCCATGGCCGAGCTCACCAAACTGCTCAAGGCCAACCCGGGAAAATACACCTTCGGCTCCGCCGGCAACGGCACGACTTCGCATCTGGCCGGCGAGATCTACAAATCGCGCGCGGGCCTGGCGGTGGTGCACATTCCGTATCGCGGCGGTGCGCAGGCCATGACGGACCTGATGGGCGGGCAGGTCGATATGATGATTGAAGTGATGCCGAATGCCGCACCCCAGGCCAAGAGCGGCCGTGTCAAACCGCTGGCGGTGACGACAGCGACGCGCGTGGCGGGCTGGCCCGATGTGCCGACGATTGCGGAGTCGGGCTTGCCGGGGTTTGATGTCAGCGCATGGGACGCGATTTTTGTTCCCGCAGGAACGCCGCGGCCCATCGTCAACCGGTTGAACGACGCCATCCACAAAGCATTGGCCGACCCGGAACTGCGCGCGCAGCTTCAGTCACGCGGCGCCGAAGTGGCGCCCGGTACGCCTGAAGAATTGGCCAGGCACATCGCCAGCAACATGACGCTGTGGGGCGATGCGGTGAAGCGCTCCGGCGCGGCAGTCGACTAACGCTGCAGTAGATCTCACGGCAATAAAAAAGCGACCCTCGAGGTCGCTTTTTTGATGGAGGCCGGTGAACCCGGCGCCAGGAAATATTTACTTCTTCTTGGTCTGGCTCAAAGCCCACTTGCCGGCAAAGGCCTGCAGGTCGTTCAGGCGCTTGAGCAGGTCGCCGCCCAGTGACGTGACGGTGTAGCCTTCGTTGCCATGTGACAGCAGGCCGGCTGCGCGCAATTCCTTGATGCGGGTATTGAGTGTGTTGGGAGTGATGCTGCCGATGCTGTCTTGCAGGAGGCGGAACGTCTGGGGGTGGCCGTCTTTCAAGGCCCACAGCACGCGAAGGGCGTAGCGTGCTTCCAGCAGTTCAAGCAATTGGCCTACCGCTGCATTTTCTTTGGCGCTCATCAGGTTATCTCCTCGGTCACAGTTTGGTCACAGGTGGTTGTTAAGCAAAAAGCTTCTATTCGCTTGATCCAAATATAACGCAAATTTCTGGCTGCTACGAGTTTTGTAGCTGCCAACCCACGCTGCGTGTGGACTCGCAGCCTAAAAGCCTTGGAAAACCCTGATGCGGCCAGCCTGCATGTGTACTAAAACCCGCACGGCTTACATCACGGGTATGACGGCAGCCGGATGAAGATTTACCGCGCTGCCCGTTCTGGACGACGTCATGATGGCTTCGATCACCTGCTGCACACCCAATGCGGAGCGGCCTGTGACCGCCGGCGCCGCGCCATTTTGCACCGCGCGGATGAAGTCTTCCAGCACCGCCCGATGGGCGGCATGGTCAAACGCCATCGGGTCGGCGCCGCCGCCGGAGGCCTGGCTCGCGCCGGCAATCACGCCTCGGCCGTCATGAAACGCAGCCCGCATCTCGCCGCCTTCCAGCGTTGCTGTTCCCTGAGTGAAGTTGAGCTCGATGCGCTCGGGAAACCCGGGATAGGCCGCCGTGGTGGCCTGCACCACCGCCACGGCGCCGTTGCCGTAATGCAGCAACGCCGCTGCCGTGTCTTCGCCTTCCATGCGGTGCACAGTGCTGGTGCCGGCGATGCCCGTCACGCGTTCCGGCATGCCGATAAAGCTGAGCAGCAGGTCCAGCGTGTGGATGGCCTGCGTGATCAGCACGCCGCCGCCGTCTCTGGCCAGGGTGCCGCGGCCCGGTTCGTCGTAGTAACTTTGCGGCCGCCACCAGCGTACAAAGGCCGCGGCGCTGACCAGCTCTCCCAAGTCGCCTGACGCTATCAGCGCACGCAGGCCCAGCGCGGCCTCGCGCAGCCGGTGCTGCAGCATGACGGCCAGCGTCACGCCCGCGGCATCACAGGTCTCCACCAGCGCGTTGGCGCGGTTCAGGTCGATCTCGAGCGGCTTTTCGACCAGTACGTGTTTGCCGGCACGGGCCACGCGCTGCACCATCTCCAGGTGGGCATTGGGCGGCGTGAGCACCAGCACGGCCTTCACGCTGGCGTCTTCCAGGATGTCTTCAAGCCGCGTGGTCTTGCGAACGCTGTGCGGCAATTGCACAGCGGCCAGCCGCTCGGCGCTGCGCCCATACACGTAAACAAGCTCGGCGATGCCGGAGAGATCTTGCAGGCTGCGAAAGTGAGGCGCCGAACCCAGTCCGGCGCCGAGAACGGCCAGGCGCAGCCGTTCAGGGGAAGCACGCTGCATCGTTCAGTCGATCTTGACGTTGGCCGCCTTGATGACCTGCGCCCATTTTTCGACTTCGGCTTTCTGGAAGGCCGTGACCTGTTCGGTCGTCAGCGGAGTGGGCTGCATGCCCAGGCCTTTCAGGCGCTCTTGCATCTCGGGCTGCGCAATGATTTTCAGGATCTCGTCATGCAGTTTGTCGATGATGGGTTTGGGTGTGCCGGCCGGCGCAAAAATACCCTGCCACGACGTGACCTCGAAACCCGGCACGCCGGATTCAGCCACGGTGGGCACATTGGGCATGGATTCCAGGCGCTTGGCGGATGTGACGGCCAGCGCGCGCACCTTGCCGCTCTGGATGTGCGGGCCAGCGACCACGGTCGTGTCGAACATCATGTCGACCTGCCCGCCGATCACGTCCTGGATCGCGGGACCGCTGCCTTTGTAAGGCACATGGATGAACTGCGTGCCCGACTTGAAGCCCAGCAGCTCTAGCGAAAGGTGTTGTGAGGTGCCGCTGCCGGCGGAGGCCGATGAAATGGTTTTGGGTTTGGCTTTGGCGGCGGCCAGTACGTCCTGCAGGGTTTTGTAAGGGCTGTTGGCACCGACCACCAGCACGACCGGGTTGGAGCCGATCAGCACCACCGGCGAAAACGATTTGACCGGGTCGTAGCCCAGTTTGGGGTAAAGGCTCACATTGATGGCGTGCGAACTAACCGTGCCGCCCACCAGCGTGTAGCCGTCGGCCGGCGCGCGCGAGGCCAGTTCGGAGCCGATGCCGCCGCCGGCGCCGCCCCTGTTGTCGATCACGATGGTCGTGCCCAGCACCGTGCCCAGCTTCTGGCCGATGAGCCGAGCCAGGATGTCGGTGGTGCCGCCTGCGGGGAAGGGCACGATGTAGGTGATGGGTTTGCTGGGCCACTTGTCTTGTGCCAAAGCGGGAAGGCCCAGCGTCGACAGGGCAGCTACGGCGAGCGCGGAATGAATGAGGGAACGGCGTTTCATGGTGTCTTGTCTCCTGGTGCGGGTGGAAAGGAAAAGGTTTAGGGGCTCAGCGCTTCAGTCGGCGGTGATGCGGCGGGTTTCTATCAATGTTTTCCAGCGCGCCCATTCGCGCAGCTGGAAGGCGGTGAATTCTTCAGGCGTGCTGGCGACGATCTCCAGCCCCTGGTCGAGCATGCGTTTTTTCATTTCGGGGTCCTGCATGGCGGCGATCACTGCGTCGCTCAATATCTTCTTGGTGGCGACCGGCAAGCCTTTGGGTGCAGCCATGCCTTGCCATGAGTAAACCTCGGCGCCCTTCACGCCGGCTTCGGCCAGCGTGGGTACGTCGGGCAGCACGGGCGAGCGTTTGTCGCCGGTGACGGCGATGGCGCGCAGCTTGCCACCGCGAATGTGCGGCAACACGGCATTCACGTTCTGGAAAGAAAAATCCACCTGGTTGCCCAGCAGGTCGTTGACCGCCGGAGCGCCGCCCTTGTAGGGAACATGCACGCCTTCGGTCTTCGACTGCTGCCAGAACAGCTCGGCCGAGAGGTGGTCGGACGAGCCGTTGCCCGAGCTGGCAAACGAGACCTTGCCCGGCGTTTTGCGCAGCAGCGCCAGCACATCGTCCACCGTTCTCTCGGGCCGCGCAACATTGGCGACCAGCACATTCGGCGCCTGCACCGGCACGCTGATGTAGTCGAAGTCCTTGGTGGCGTCGTAAGGCACGCTCTTGAGCAGATGCGGTGTGACGGCGAACGCGCCCAACGAAGACACCAGCAGCGTGTAGCCGTCAGGCGCGGCGCGCTTGACTTGGCCGGTGCCTATGGTGCCGGTTGCGCCGGGCCGGTTATCGACGACGAAGGTGCCGCCAAGTTTTGCCTGCAATTGCAGCGCCAGCGCGCGCGCCACCATGTCGGTGGAGCCTCCCGCGGGAAAAGGCACGACGATGGTCACCGTCTTGCCAACGGGCCAGGCGCCTTGTGCCCAGGCGGGCGGTGCCAGCACTGGCAGGGCGGCGGCCACAAGTGCGGACTGGATGAGGGAGCGGCGTTTCATGGTGTTTCCTGCGCTTGATGCGGAAGTGAAGGAGGGAAAGCAGCTTGCGCTGCTCTCCAACTTACTTGATGGCCTGGATGCGCTCGTACAGGCTCTTGGGCCAGGGCGCATCGGCAGCGGTGAGCGACGGCAAGACTGCCGCAGCGAAAGGCGTGCGATCTACCTTGTTGACGGTTTTGCCCTTCTTTTCGAACTCGGCGACCAGGCGGTTTTCCGCGTCGACGATGTCCTGGCTCGAGCGGCTGGAGGCCTCCCAGAGCACCTGGTCAAACACCTTCTTGTCGGCGTCGCTCAGCTTGGACCAGACCGAGCTGGAGACCGCGGTGATCAGCGATTCAGTGATGTGGCCGGTGAGCGTGATGTACTTTTGCACTTCATAGAACTTCTTGGCTTCAATCGTGGGCAGCGGGTTTTCCTGTGCGTCGACCGTGCCGTTTTGCAAGGCCAGGTAGACCTCGGCAAAGGCGATGGGTGTGGGGTTGGCGCCGACAGCCTTGGGGAACATGGTGAAGAGCGGTGCATCAGGCACGCGCAGTTTCAGCCCCTTCATGTCTTCGGGCTTGGCAATGACCTTGTTGGAGGTCATGTGGCGAAGGCCGTAGTAGGTATAGCCTGCGATGTGCTGGCCGCCGGTCTTGCTTGCGTAGCCTTGCGCCAGTTCCTGGAAGATCGGGCCGTTGCGGAAAGCCTGGAAGTGGTTGTAGTCGCGAAACACAAAGGGCGCGGCGGCAATCGACAGCGGCGGGTGCGCGCGGCCGGCAAATGCGGCACCGGTGTAGATGATGTCAACGGTGCCCAGCGTCAGGCCCTGGTTGATTTCGGTTTCCTTGCCCAGCGATGAGGCGGGGAATACCTCGACCACATAGCGGCCGTTGGTCTTCTTCTTGATCTCTTCAGCGGCCCAGACGGCTTGCTTGTGAAAGGTTTCCGACGTCTCGTAGACGTGCGCCCATTTGAGCTTGGTCTGGGCGGCGGCGGTGCCTGCGCCCATCGTGCCGGCCAGTGCCAGCAATGTTGCGGCTGCAAGGCTGCAAAGGGTTCTGCGTTTCATGGTCTCTTGTCTCCTGATGTTTTTAATAGGAATGGCGAACAGGTGGGTGGGTATCGCTGGTGGAAAAAGAACGCCGGGGTATACCGCCCCCGGTGCGTCTGGTCGGGCAAAAGCCCATCGCAAAAGACCTCCGGGAGCCTCTAACTTCCCGAGCAGGTCTTTCTTGAATTTATCGAACCATGCAGGGCATCTTGTTGTTGAACTTCCAGCCCGGGATCAGGTATTGCATGGCGGTCGCATCGTCGCGTGCACCCAAGCCGTGTTTGAGATAGAGCTGATGCGCTTTCTCGACCTCGGCCATGTCCAACTCGACGCCCAGCCCGGGCTGCTTGGGTACCGCGACTTCGCCGCCCACGATTTGCAGCGGCGCCTTGGTCAGGCGTTGGCCGTCTTGCCAGATCCAGTGCGTGTCGATGGCGGTGACCTTGCCCGGCGCGGCGGCCGCCACATGCGTGAACATCGCCAGCGAGATGTCGAAATGGTTGTTGGAGTGCGAACCCCAGGTCAGCCCCCAGGTCTGGCAGATCTGCGCCACGCGCACCGAGCCCTGCATGGTCCAGAAGTGCGGGTCGGCCAGCGGGATGTCGACTGATTGCAGGTGAATGGTGTGCGAGAGCTCGCGCCAGTCGGTGGCGATCATGTTGGTGGCGGTTGGCAGGCCGGTGGCGCGGCGGAACTCCGCCATCACCTCGCGGCCCGAGAACACGCCTTCAGCGCCGCAGGGGTCTTCGGCGTAAGCCAGCACGTCGCCGCGGCCCTGGCAGATACGGATCGCATCCTTGAGCAGCCAGCCGCCGTTCGGGTCCAGCGTGATGCGCGCATCCGGAAAGCGTTCTGACAGGGCGGTGATGGCTTCCATCTCTTCTTCGCCGCGCAGCACGCCGCCTTTGAGTTTGAAGTCCTTGAAGCCGTAGCGCTTGTAGGCGGCTTCGGCCAGCGCCACGATGCCGTCGGCGTCCATGGCTGCTTCATGGCGCAGGCGCAGCCAGTCGTCTTCGGCATCCGGCGCCGAGTCGTAGGGCAGGCCGGTCTGTTTGCGGTCGGCCACATAAAAGAGGTAGCCCAGCATGGCGACCGAGTCGCGCTGCTGGCCGTCACCCAGCAAGGCCGCGACCGGCACGCCGAGGAACTGGCCCAGCAGGTCGAGCAGGGCGCTTTCCACTGCGGTAACGGCATGGATCGCGATGCGGAGGTCAAAGGTCTGGTTGCCGCGGCCGCCGCTGTCGCGGTCGGCAAAACGGGTGCGCAGGGTGTTGAGGATCTGGTTCCAGGCGCCAATCGAGTGGCCCTCGATCAGCTCACGCGCATCTTCCAGCGTGTTGCGGATTTTTTCGCCGCCGGGAACTTCGCCCACGCCGGTGCGGCCGGAGCTGTCGGTCAGGATCAGCAGGTTGCGGGTGAAGAAAGGCGCGTGGGCGCCGCTCAGGTTGAGCAGCATGCTGTCCTGGCCGGCGACGGGAATCACCTGGACGCGGGTGATGCGCGGGGTTTGGGAGGGTGCGGAAGCGGAAACGTTGGACGCAGGAGAAGCTTTGGATGCGGGCATACCGGGCTTATTGTAGGATGGTTGATAAGGTGATTTATCAGTTATCGTACAACTCACCGGTTTTTTATGCAACCAGATTTGTCCCTAAGGGCTGGGGCGCCTGGGGGTCTGAAGCCTCGCCCGGCGGCTGCATGGTGTGCACATTGTTGCCTCTGCGCAGGCGCTCCCGGCTGTTAGAGAGATGAGTGCGCATGGCCGCGCGGGCGGCTTCGGCGTCCTGGCTGCGGATGGCGTTGTAAATGCTCTCGTGTTCGCTGTTGACGCGCTGCAGGTAGTTGAAGCGGCCCTCGGGTGCGCTGTGCGCGGTGTTCACCCGGGTGCGCGGGATGATCATCGTGCCCAGGTAAGTCATCAGGTCGGCAAAGTGCCGGTTACCGGTAGAGCGCGCCACCTCCATATGAAACTGGAAGTCGGGCGGCACCGCGTCGGAGTCCAGGCTGATGGAGTCGTGGAAGGCGCGCAAGGCGTTTTCCATGGCCTTGAGATTTTCAGGCGTTCTCCTCTGGGCGGCGAGACCGGCGGCCTCGGTTTCCAGGCTGATGCGCAGCTCGAGCACAGAGATCACGTCGGCCACGGTGGCGAAGTCTTCGGCCGTGATTCTGAAGTTGCCGGCGTCTTGCGGCTGCAGCACAAAAGTGCCGATCCCGTGCCGGGTTTCGACCAGGCCTGAGGCCTGGAGCTTGGACAGGGACTCCCGCACGACCGTTCGGCTGACGTCGAAACGGGCCATGATCTCGGCTTCGGTCGGCAGCTTTTCCCCGGGCTGCAGGCGGCCCTCCCGAATGCTGCTGGCCAGGCTTTCGACGATCTCGCCCACCAGCCCGCGAGGGCGGCGAGCGCGAACCGGCTCATCATGAAAGCCAAGCGCGGGGGCTACTTCAGGGCGACTAGGGGTTTTCCTTGAGTCCATTAAAAAACCATTGACAAGCTAAGGGGCGAAACCGAGAATTCCGAGTCATCAGACAACCTATAACTGATGAATTGTTAGGTTGACTTTAACAAACTTCAAAAAAAAGTCCAGTGTTTGTGACCACATCGGGCCTCTCTTAAAAAATGACCATCAAAGTTCATGAAAAACTGCTGCTGACCGGCGCTGCCGGCGGCTTGGGTAAGGCCTTGCGCGAACGCCTGAAGGCCAATTGCTCGGTGCTCCGTCTGTCTGACGTGCAGGCTTTCGGTGCTGCCGCAGCCAACGAAGAGGTGATTTTGGCCGATCTGGCCGATTCCGCCGCTGTTCACACCATGGTTCAGGGCGTTGACGCGATTGTTCACTTGGGCGGTGTCTCGGTGGAAGGGCCTTTTGGACCCATCCTGCAAGCCAACATCCTGGGCGCCTATAACTTATATGAGGCAGCCCGCAAGAACGGCGTCAAGCGCATCGTTTTTGCCAGCTCCAACCACGTCACAGGCTTTTACCGCCAGGACCAGACCATCAACGCCGACCATCCGCCGCGGCCCGATGGCCTGTACGGCTTGTCCAAGGCCTTTGGCGAAGACCTCTCTCGCCTGTACTTTGACCGCTACGGTATTGAAACGGCTTGCGTGCGCATCGGCTCTTCATTCGCCGAGCCCAAAGACCGACGCATGCTGGCCACCTGGCTGAGCTTTGACGATCTGCATCGCCTGATCACCGCCTGCCTGACGACGCCTGTGCTGGGCCATAGCATTGTGTTCGGCATGTCCGACAATGCGGTCACCTGGTGGGACAACAGCCGCGCACGCCACATCGGCTACGTGCCGAAAGACAGCTCCGACATCTTCCGCGAGGCGGTCTACGCCCGCACCCCCGCGCCTGACCTGAAAGACCCGGTCGCGCAATACCAGGGCGGCGGTTTTGTCGTGGCCGGCCCTTTCGGCGACTGAGCGGACGACGGCCAACATGAGTGAATTCCAAGTCGAACTGGTTCTGGATGCGCGCAACGGCACGGGGGAGAGCCCTGTGTGGCAGGCCGCCGAGCAGGCGCTGTACTGGGTCGACATTCCAGCGAAGAGGCTGTGCCGCTGGAGCGTGGCCGAAGGCGCGTTGACCGAATGGGCCGCTCCCGAAATGCTGGCCTGTGTCGCAGCGATGGGCGCCACGCAGGACTGGATTGCCGGCACCGAAAGCGGCGTGTTTCGCCTGAGCCCGCAAGAAGGCGGCCGGCTCGGCTTCACCCCGCTTGCGGCGGTCACCCATGCGATGCCTAGCATGCGCTTTAATGACGGGCGCTGCGACCGCCAGGGGCGTTTTCTGGCCGGCACGATGTTGATGAATATGGCCGCTGGCGCACATGTGGGTTGCATCTACAGCTATCAAAAAGATAGCGAACTGAAAAAACTCCTGGACGGCTTCATCACGCCGAACGGCATGGCCTTCAGCCCCGACGGCCGCACGATGTATTTGTCGGACTCGCATCCGTCGGTGCAAACCATCTGGGCCTTTGACTACGACACTGACACCGGCACGCCGTCCAACCGGCGCGTCTTTGTCGACATGAACCCGCTGCCCGGCCGCCCCGATGGCGCGGCTGTCGATGCGGATGGTTGCTACTGGATCTGCGGCAACGACGCCGGCCTGATTCACCGTTTCACACCCGCCGGCAAGCTGGACCGCTCGCTGGCCGTGCCGGTCAAAAAACCCGCCATGTGCGCCTTTGGCGGCGCAGGGCTCGACACCCTGTTCGTGACGTCGATACGCCCCGAAGGCATCGACTTATCTGACCAGCCGCTGGCCGGCGGTGTGTTCGCGCTGCGCCCCGGCGTGCGCGGGCTGCCTGAGCCCGCGTGCCTGAATTAAAAGTTCCTGTTACCTGTTTTCCACCACCAACCTAGAGGATGAGACATGAAGATTAAAAAAACACTGTTTGCAGTCGCTGCCGCCCTGGCACTGATGCCGCTGGCAAGCTTCGCCACCGAGTTCCGCTCGTCGGACATCCACCCCGACGGTTACCCCACCGTCGACGCCGTCAAATTCATGGGTGAGCGCCTGAAGGTGTTGACCAACGGCAAGCACAGCATCAAGGTGTTCAACAACAGCGCCCTGGGCAACGAAAAAGACACCATCGAACAGACCAAGATCGGCGCGCTGGCCATGACCCGCGTGAACATCGCACCGATGAACAACATCTGCGCCGAAACGCAAGTGCCGACCATGCCTTTCCTGTTCCGCTCCACGGAACACATGCGCCATGTGCTTGACGGCGCGATCGGTGAAGAAATCCTGGCTTCCTGTGCACCGCAAGGCTTTATCGGCCTGGCGTACTACGACAGCGGCGCCCGTTCGCTCTACACCGCCAAAAAACCTGTGCGCACTTTGGCCGACGCCAAGGGCATGAAAATCCGCGTCCAGCAATCCGACCTGTGGGTTGCACTGCTGGAAGCCATGGGCGCCAACGCAACCCCGATGCCTTACGGCGAGGTCTACACCGCACTGAAAACCGGCCTGGTTGACGGCGCTGAAAACAACTACCCTTCCTACGAGAGCTCGCGTCACTTTGAAGTGGCCAAGTACTACTCGGTCACCGAGCACTCGCTGGCCCCTGAAATGCTGCTGTTTTCCAAGCGCACCTGGGACACCCTGAGCGCAGAAGACCAGAAGGCGATTCGCCAGGCGGCCAAAGAGTCCGTGCCTTACATGCGCAAGCTGTGGGATGAGCGCGAAGCCAAGTCCAAGGCCATCGCCAAAGCTGGCGGCGCCGAGTTCATCGAGGTCGACAAGGCTTCCTTCCAGAACGCGATGAAGCCTGTCTATGACAAGTTCATCGTTGATGCAAAACTGAAGGCGCTGGTCAAGCGCATCCAGGACACCAAGTAAGCAGGGCATGAACCCCTCCCGTCGTCGGCGATCGGTCGCCGGTGGCGGGAGATGTCAGTGAGCATCCGAAAAAAATATAACAGGCAGCCGGAAAAGACCGGAGCCGCCAGTCTCTTTTCTACCAACGCCGGCCCAACAGATCCGGATCAATTTATGTACACAACAATTTGTCGCAAGCTCGCCCGGGCCTGCATGTGGCTGGGCATCTTCGGGCTGGTCGCCGTGATCTGCGCCGTCAGCTGGCAAGTGTTCGGCCGCTATGTGCTGAACAACACGCCGACCTGGGCCGAAAGCCTGGCGCTTTTGCTGGTGGTTTATGTGACCATGCTGGGTGTTGCCGTCGGCGTCCGCGATGCCGGCCATATCGGCCTGGAGTCCATGCTGGTGCTTGCACCTGACTGGCTGCGCCTGAAAATGGAATACCTGATCCATGCGCTGGTCATGCTCTTCGGCGCCGCCATGGCCTGGAACTGTGGCTACCTGGCGATATCCGTATGGAGCTACCGCCTGCCCACCCTCTGGATTTCCGAGGGCTGGAAATATGTGCCTGCCACTGTGGCCGGCGTTCTTATCGTGATGTTCAGCATTGAACACATCATCGCGCTTGCCCAAGGCCGCGAAGTCGAACCAGCCTGGGGTTAAGCAACATCATGACAATTCCATTACTCATTCTCTGTATTTCGTTCACGCTGTTCCTGCTGCTTGGCGTTCCCGTTGCTTTTTCAATCGGCCTCTCGGCCCTGGCTACGCTGGCGTATGAAGGCCTGCCGCTGGCTGTCGGTTTCCAGCAGATGACGTCCGGCATGGGCATCTTCTCTTTCCTCGCGATTCCGTTTTTCATCTTTGCTGGTGAGCTCATGCTCTACGGCGGTGTGGCAGACCGCATCGTCAATCTCGCGCGTGGCCTGGTGGGCCATGTGCGCGGCGGCCTGGGCATGTCCAATGTGGTGGCCTGCACCCTGTTCGGCGGTGTGTCCGGCTCGCCTGTGGCTGACGTTTCGGCCATGGGCGCCGTGATGATCCCGATGATGAAAAAAGAGGGCTACCACGCCGACTACGCGGTCAACGTGACGACACACGCCGCTCTGGTGGGCGCACTGATGCCGACCAGCCACAACCTGATCATTTATTCGCTGGCTGCCGGCGGCAAGGTGTCGATCGCCGCGCTGATTCTGGCTGCGCTGGTGCCTGCCGCCATTCTGACCATCTGCAACCTGGCAGCCGCTTACCTGGTGGCCGTGAAGCGCGGTTACCCCGCAGGCACTTTCCCTGGCTGGTCCATCGTGGCGCGTTCGCTTGCGGCTGCGTTGCCGGGCCTGATGATCGTGGTGATCATCCTGGGCGGTATTTTGTCGGGTGTGTTTACGGCAACAGAATCCGCCGCCGTCGCTGTGCTGTATGCACTGGCATTGACCATTTTTGTATACCGCTCCATCAAGTGGGAACACTTCATCAAGGCGGCTTCGAAGGCGGTCAAGACCACCGGCGTCATCCTGCTGCTGATCGGCATTTCCAGCACCTTCGGTTACCTCATCAGCCTTTACGGCGTGGCGGAACTGACGGGCCAGATGCTGTCGCAAGTCACCACCACGCCGTGGGTGATCTTCCTGCTGATCAACATCATCCTGTTTGTGCTGGGCACCTTCCTGGACATGGCCGCGACCATCCTGCTGTGCACGCCCATCTTCCTGCCGATTGCCCAGCACTACGGCATGAGCTCGGTGCAATTCGGCATCGTGCTGCTCATCAATTGCGCATTGGGACTGAACACGCCGCCCGTGGGAACGACCCAGTTCGTGGGTTGCGCCATCGGCGGGGTCTCCGTGGGTACGGTGATGCGCACCATCTGGCCTTTCTATGGTGCGCTGATTTTTGCGCTCGCACTGGTCACGTTTGTGCCGGCTTTCTCCATGTGGCTGCCCAGCCTCTATATGACAGTCGGCCTGTAAACACCTGACCTCACTCAAAACTCACCCAAAAAAAGGAGAGCTTTCATGTCAACATCTGCGTTTTTCCGGCAGTGCCTCGCGCTGGTGGGGGCTGGATTGCTCACGGCGGCCGGCAGTGCCGACGCCGCCACCTGGGTGTATATCAGCAATGCCGACAGCCAGGACATCTCCGTGTTCCAGCTGGACCGCAGCGCCGGCGCCCTCAAGCCGGTGGCGACTGTTCCGGTGGCCGGCACGGCGATGCCCATGGTTGTCAGCAAGGACAAAAAATTCCTGTACGTGGCCTTGCGTTCGCAGCCATTTCGCGTTGTCACCTTTGCCATCGATGGTGCCAACGGCGGGCTGAAGAAACTCGGTGAAGCCTCGTTGGCCGACAGCATGGCCAACATCGACCTGGACGCCTCTGGCCGCTGGCTTTTCGCAGCTTCCTATGGCGGCCACAAGATCTCGGTGAACAGCGTGGGCGCCGACGGCCTTGTCGGCGCCGTCCAGCAAGTCATTCCGACATCGCCCAACGCCCATGCGATTCACCAGGACCCTGCGGGCCGCTATGTATTTGCCACCAGCCTGGGCGGCGATAACCTGTCGAGCTGGCGCTTCGATCCCAAGACGGGTCAGCTGAGTGCCAACGATCCGGCGCTGGTGAATGTGTCGCCGGCCAAAACCGGCCCACGGCACTTCTTGTGGAACAAGGCGCAGACGCACGTTTACCTGCTCAACGAACTGGACGGCGGTGTGGACGTGTTTGCCTACGACGGCAGCAAGGGGGCCATGCGCCATCTGCAACGAAGCACCGTCATGCCGGCGGGTTTTACCGGCAAGCCATGGGCGGCAGACCTGCAGCTGTCTGCTGACGGGCGGTATCTGTATGGCTCGGAACGCACCTCCAGCACCTTGACCACGTTCAAGGTGGATCCTGCCACCGGCCTGCTGCATACAGCCGGTACAACGCCTACCGAAAAAACGCCCCGCGGCTTTGCGGTGGACTCGAGCGGCAAGTTCCTTATTTCTACAGGCCAGGACTCTCACGCCGTGTCGCTGCATCTGATCGATACGGCCACGGGTGTGCCGGCCGCCGGGGCAAGCCAGCCCGCCGGCAAGAACCCGAACTGGGTGGAAATCGTCGACTTCTGATGGAACGCACCAACGCCACCCCTCTTTTTATCCGCATGCACGTTGCGGACAACGTCGCCATTGTTGCCAACGATGGCGGCCTGTCGGCGGGTGCAGTGTTTGCCGATGGGTTGACGCTCATCGAGCGTGTTCCCCAAGGCCACAAGGTTGCTTTGGTTGATCTGCCCAAGGGCGCGGCAGTGTTGCGCTACAACGTGCCCATCGGCTACGCACTGAAAGAGATCCCCGCCGGCAGCTGGGTGCATGAGCGCCTTCTGGAAATGCCCGATGCGCGCACGCTGGACAACCTTCCCATCGCGACGGTAAAACCCGCGCCGCAACCCGCGCTGGAAGGCTACACCTTTGAAGGCTTTCGCAATCCGGACGGCTCAGTCGGCAGCCGCAACATCCTGGCCATCACCACCACGGTGCAATGCGTGGCCGGCGTGGTGGAGTTTGCCGTCAAGCGCATCAAGGCGGAGTTGCTGCCACGCTTTCCCAATGTCGACGATGTGGTGGGGCTGGAGCACACCTACGGCTGCGGCGTGGCCATCGACGCACCGGACGCCATCATCCCGATACGCACCCTGCGCAACATCAGCCTGAACCCCAATTTCGGGGGCGAAGTCATGGTGGTGAGCCTGGGCTGCGAGAAGCTGCAGCCCGAACGCCTGCTACCGCCGGGCACGATCCAGATCGTGGACGAACGCAATGTGGCCGACGTCGGCACGACCGCGGACGCCGCCCTGGATGTGGTGTGCCTGCAGTCCGAGAACCACATCGGTTTCATGTCCATGATCGATTCGGTCATGGACATGGCGCTGCAGCATCTTGAGCGCCTAAATGCTCGCCGGCGCGAGACAGTGCCCGCCAGCGAGCTGGTAGTGGGCGTGCAGTGCGGCGGCAGCGATGCATTCTCGGGCGTGACGGCCAACCCTGCGGTGGGTTTTGCCACCGACCTGCTGGTGCGTGCCGGCGCGACGGTGATGTTCTCTGAGACCACCGAAGTGCGCGACGGCATCGACCAGTTGACATCGCGCGCCAGTACCCCGGAAGTGGCTGCCGCCATGATCCGCGAGATGGCCTGGTATGACGCCTACCTGAAAAAAGGGCAGGTCGACCGCAGCGCCAACACCACACCGGGCAACAAGAAGGGCGGCCTTTCCAACATCGTGGAAAAAGCCATGGGCTCCATCGTCAAGTCAGGCTCCTCGCCCATCAGCGGTGTGCTGGCCCCCGGCGAGAAGGTCAAGCAAAAAGGCCTGATCTACGCCGCCACGCCCGCCAGTGACTTTATTTGCGGCACGCTGCAACTCGCCGCGGGCATCAACATCCATGTGTTCACCACCGGCCGTGGCACGCCTTACGGGCTGGCTGAAGTGCCGGTGATCAAGGTCGCCACGCGCAGCGACCTGGCCCGGCGATGGCACGACCTGATGGACATCAACGCCGGGCGCATCGCCGACGGCGACGCCACGATTGAAGACGTGGGCTGGGAGCTGTTCCAGTTCATGCTGGACGTTGCCAGCGGCCGCAAGAAAACCTGGGCCGAGCACTGGAAGCTGCACAACGCGCTGGTGCTGTTCAACCCGGCGCCCATTACCTGATTGCCGATTTACCCGATTACCTGAACAACTGGTCACCAGAAACCCATCGATAAAAGAGAGAGACTCATGACACAAGCAACCCCTTACCAAAGTTTTCCCAACAACTTCAGGCGTGACTTGCTGGCCGGCAAAAAAATGATCGGCTGCTGGTCCTCGCTGGCCAATGCCATCACGACCGAAGTGCTGGGCGTTGCCGGTTTTGACTGGATTCTGCTGGACGGTGAGCATTCACCCAACGACGTGGGCACCTTCATCCCGCAGCTGATGGCGCTGAAAGACAGCCCGAGTGCGCCTTTTGTGCGCCCGACCAGCAACAACGAGGTCGAGATCAAGCGCCTGTTGGACGCCGGCTTCTACAACTTCCTCGTGCCCTTTATCGAAAGCGCCGAGCAGGCGCAGCGTGCGGTAGCGGCAACGCGCTACCCGCCGCAGGGCGTTCGCGGTGTCTCGGTGTCGCAGCGCAGCAACCGCTACGGCACGGTGCCTGATTACTTCAAGAACATCAACGAGCAGATCTGCGTTGCGGTGCAAATCGAAAGCCGTGCCGGCGTGGCGGCGGCGCGCGCCATTGCTGAAATTGAGGGCGTGGATTGCATTTTTGTCGGGCCCTCGGATCTGGCAGCCGGCCTGGGCCACCTGGGCAACGCGGCGCACCCGGATGTGCAAAAAGCGATTGCCGGCGTGTTTGCCGACGCCAAGGCCGCGGGCAAGCCCATGGGCACCCTGGCGCCGGTAGAAGCCGACGCGCGCCGCTATATGGAGATGGGCGCCACGTTTGTGGCCGTGGGCAGCGACCTCGGTGTGTTCCGCGGCGCCACGCAGGCTTTGCACGATCGGTATCGCACCTGATCATTGATCAGCGAATGAATTGACATTTTTTTGAACGAGTTTTCACTGGAGTATTGAAATGAGCAAGCTTGGATTTATCGGCCTGGGCATCATGGGCAACCCCATGGCGGCGCATCTGATCGCGGCAGGACACGAAGTTTTCATGACCACGCTGGGCAAAGTACCGGCTGAGCTGTTGACCGGCAAAGGCAAGGCCTGCGATTCCATCACTGATGTGGTCAAGCAGGCGGACATCATTTTCCTGATGCTGCCCGACACGCCTGACGTGGCCAAGGTGCTGTTCGGCGAAGGCGGCGTTTCGCTGGCGCTCACCAAGGGCAAGACAGTGGTCGATATGAGCTCCATCTCGCCGATGGACACCAAAGAATTCGCCAAGAAGATCAACGCCCTGGGCTGCGACTACCTCGACGCGCCTGTGTCGGGCGGTGAAGTCGGCGCCAAGGCGGCGAGCCTGACCATCATGGTGGGCGGCCCGCAAGCCGCGTTTGACCTCGTCAAGCCGCTGTTTGAACTGATGGGCAAAAACATCACGCTGGTGGGCGGCAACGGCGACGGGCAGACCTGCAAGGTGGCCAACCAGATCATCGTGGCGCTGAACATCGCGGCCGTGGGCGAAGCCCTGTTGTTTGCCAGCAAGGCCGGGGCCGACCCCGCCAAGGTACGCCAGGCGCTGATGGGCGGCTTTGCCTCGTCGCGCATTCTGGAAGTGCATGGCGAACGCATGATCAAGCGCACGTTTGCCCCGGGCTTTCGCATCGGTTTGCACCAGAAGGATTTGAACCTCGCGCTCAGCGGCGCGCGCACGCTGGGACTGGCTTTGCCGCAAACGGCGGGGGCCGCCCAGCTGATGCAGGCTTGCGCGGCCAACGGCATGCAGGACCTGGACCATTCCGCGTTGGTGCGTGCGCTGGAATTGCTGGGCAACCACGAAGTGGCGAAATCCTCGTCATAAAAAGTCGTTAAAGAGCTGCGTACGAGGCGCCCCAAGAGGCGCCCGGCGCAGCGAGGGATTGATCCAACTTTTTTTGAACATCAGGAGACAAACATGGCTATCAATCGACGAGAACTTATTGCGGCTTCACTGGCTTTGGGTGCGGGCGCAGGCACCGGCACCGCGAGTGCCCAGGCTGGCTGGCCGTCCAAGCCCATTCGTCTGGTGGTGCCGTATCCACCGGGTGGCTCTTCAGACATCATTGCCCGCGCCATCGCGCAGCCGTTGTCCGAGGCGCTCAAGCAGTCGGTCATCGTCGACAACAAGGCCGGCGCCAACGGCAACCTGGGCGCAGACCTTGTGGCCAAATCGGCACCCGACGGCTATACGCTGCTGCTGTGCGACACCGGCGCGCTGGCCATCAGCCCTTCGGTCTATCCCAAGCTGAGCTTTGATCCCACTAAAGACCTGCGCGGCGTCACCATGCTGGCGTATTCGCCGCACCTGCTGGTGGTGCACCCTTCTGTGCCTGCCAACAACCTCAAGGAGCTGATTGCGCTTTCGCACAAGTCCGACCTGAATTTTGCGGTGACCGCCATGGGCAGCGCGCCGCACCTGGCCGGTGTCGCAGTCGAACGGGCCACCAAGGCCAAGTGGCAGTACATCCCTTACAAGGGCGGCTCGCAAGCCGTGAGCGACACCATCGCCGGCCAGACGCAGGTGCTGATGAACGGCATGCTGGCGACTTTGCCGCATGTGCAAAGCGGCAAGCTGAAAATCCTGGGCGTTTCCAAGAGCACGCGCATGCCGCTGATCGGCAACGTGCCGACGCTGGCGGAGCAGGGCATCACCGGTTTCGAGTCGGGCACCTGGCAGGGCTTGCTGGTGGCCAACGGTACGCCGGCCGCCATCATCAACCGCCTCAACACCGAACTCATCAAGATCATCCGCAGCCCGGACATCCGCGCCAAGCTGGCGGGGCAGGGCGCCGAGGTCGTGACCATGACGCCGGCGCAGCAGGATGCGTACTTCAACCAGGAACGCAGCCGCTGGGCCAAAGTTGTAACCGACGCCAATATCAAGCTGGACTGACGTTGCTCCTGATTTGATAGCTGCTTACCCGCATCAATAAAAGGCTGGAAGTGCTTTTTATGTAGAAAGGTCGACAGACCAAAAAGCCACCGAGCCAGCCCAAAGAGGCGGCCGGGGAGAACCCCACCAGGAGACAAACCATGCAAGCATCCCTCAAGGGCGTCATAGCCCTTTCTTTAGCCCTGTGTGCCGCAACGGGCATGGCCCAGTCCAAGCTGCGTGCCTGGAACATCCATCCCGACGGCTACCCGGTGTCAGAGGCGATGAAAAGCTTCGTGGAACAAGTCGCCAAGGGCACCAACGGCAGGTATTCGATAGAGCTCTTCAACAACGGCTCGCTGGGCGACCAGCCCAAGGCGGTGCAGATGCTCAAGAGCGGCGAGGTCGATGTGGCGGAGTTCAGCTCCGGCCCGCTGTCGGATGCCGTGCCGGGCATCAAGGTGCTGAACCTGCCGTTTCTCTTCACCGATTCGGCGCACATGTTTCGCCACCTTGATGGAAAGCTGGGCGAGCGTTTTGCCGCCAATCTGAAGTCCGCCGGCTTCGTCGTGCTGGGCTGGTACGACGGCGGTGGCCGTTCGTTTTACTGCGTCAAGCCTGTGAGCAATATCAGGGATCTTGCCGGCACGAATATCCGGGTGCAGCAATCTGAAATCTATATCGAGATGGTGAAGTTGATGGACGCCAAGCCGGTGGCTTTGCCGTTCAAGGACGTGCTTGGAGCGCTGGAGCAGGGCAAGGTCGATTGCGCGGAGAACAACCTGCCGTCGTATGAATCCACCGGGCATTACAAGGTCGCCAAGAACGTCTACATGACCAATCACGTGATCTCGCCAGAGGCCTTGGTGGTGTCCACAAAACTATGGGACAAGCTGAGCAAGGAAGACAAGGCCGTGTTTGCGGAGGCCGGCGCAAAGTCTGCCCTCCTGATGCGCGAGCTGTGGAACAAACGTGTGGCCGCGGCCCTGGAAACCACGACCAAACAGGGCTCGCAGTTCGTCAAGGTCAGGGATGCATCCCCTATGGTCAGGCGCATGGGTCCACTGTATGGAAAGTACATGGCCGACCCGACTACGCGTGAAGAACTGCTGACGATTATTTCGAAGTGAGCGCCCCGGACCCCACCATGCTGCTTGATCCCGCACGCTTTGCGCGCGAGATCGACGGCAAGCCCGTCAGGCTGTTCACGCTGCGCAACCGTCAGGGCATGACGGTGTGCGTGACCAATTACGGCGCCAAGATCGAGCAGGTGCTGGCGCCTGATCGCGAAGGCCGTTTTGACGACGTGGTGCTTGGTTACGACAGCATCGAAGGCGTAGTAGGCGGTGCGCCTTCCGTGGGCGCGTTTGTCGGGCGTTATGCCGGGCGAATCGAAAACGCACGCTTCAGCCTGGGCGGCAAGGAACATCAACTGGCCGCTAACAACGGCCCGCATTGCCTGCATGGGGGCCTGCGCGGCTCCCGCTTCCAGGTGTTCGATGCGGTGCAGGACGACCCGTCCAGCGTGGAGATGCGCTATGTGTTTGCCGACGGGGAAGAAGGCTTTCCCGGCACGCTGGCCTTGCGCCTCATGTACCGCGTGACAGAGGGCAACGAGCTGGCGCTGGATTACGAGGCCGTGGCACTGGATGCACCTACTGTGGCCAATTTCACCACGCATGCCTTCTTCAACCTTGAAGGCGCCAACAGCACGAGCGCGCTGGGGCACGAAGTCATGATCTGCGCGAGCCGCTACTTCGGTATGACGCCGGAGTTGATCGCCACGGGCAAGCTGTTGCCTGTGGAAGGAACGCCGTTTGATTTACGCCAACCCGCGGTGCTGGACACACGGGTGCGCAATCCGCATGCCGCCGACGGTGTGGCGGGTTACGACGACTGCTTTGTGATTGACCATGCGGCGCCCGGTGAGCTGGCGCTGTGCGCGCGCGTAAGCGCACCTGGCAGCGGGCGCGCGATGGAGGTCTGGTCGACGGAGCCCACAATGCAGTTTTATACCGGCCTGCTGGCCGGGGAGCCCTTGGCCGGTGGGCCGGGTAAAGGCGGCAGGCGCTATGTGCAGCAGCAAAGCCTGTGCTTTGAGCCGCAGGGCTATCCGAATGCCCCCAACGTGCCGGCCTTTCCTTCAGCCGTCCATGAGCCGGGGCAGGGCCGCCGGGGCCGCACACTGTATCGCTTCAGCATTTCCTGAACACCGGCTCGCGTGTCAGAATGCTCCGGCAACAAGCAAGGAGCTGATCATGCAAGGGTGGAAACGGGCCTGGGTGGTAGGGGTGATGTGGGCCGCGCAGATGGCGGGCGTGTCCGCATGGGCACAACAGCCCGAGCGGGTACCGCCGCAAATCATCAAGCTGCCCCTGCTGATCGACGGAAAGCAATTTGAAGTCGTCACCCATCTCTACAAGCCCGAGGGCCAAGGCCCTTTTCCGCTGGTGATCTTTTCCCATGGGCGGGCCCCGTCACGCGTCGATCGGGCCAAGCTTGAGTCCCCGGTGCTGGTCGGACATGCGAACTACTGGCTTCGCAAAGGCGTGGCGGTGATCGCCCCCGTGCGGCCCGGCTACGGGGATACCGGGGGCACTGACAGAGAGGACTCCGGCATCCGGTGGAGCGGCAAGGTCTGCACCGGCGATGCTGACTTCACGCGTGTGGCCAGCCGGGCAGGCCAGACAGTGGTCGCGCTGCACCAATGGGCGCTGCAGCAGCCCTGGGTGCGCAAGGACAGGGTGCTGCTGGAAGGGCAATCGGTGGGCGGCATGACGACGGTATCGGTTGCGGCGCTCAACCTGCCGGGCGTCGTCGGGGCAGTCAACTTCGCGGGCGGCTCGGGCGGTAATCCTGATGACTCTCCGGCCAGGAGTTGCAAGCCCGAGAACATGGGCAAAACTTATGGTGAGCTCGGCAAGCTGGTCAAGGTGCCCAACCTGTGGCTCTACGCCGAGAACGACCAGTTCTGGGGAGCCGAGGCGCCCCGCGGATGGCACGAGGCCTTCAGCGCCGGCGGCAGCGATACGCAGTTCATCCAGACCGGCCCGGTGCAGGGACATGACGGGCATTCGCTGCTGACCTACGGCGGAAAAATGTGGTCAGTGCCGCTCGATGCGTTCGTGCGCAAGGTGGGGCTGACGGCGCCTTGAATTTCAAACGGACATGAAAAAGCCCGGCGCTTTTTTGGGGCCGGGCTTTTGAGGGGATCAAACGCGTTTACAGCGTATCGATAAAGCTGCGCAGCTTGTCTGAACGCGAAGGGTGCTTGAGCTTGCGCAGTGCCTTGGCTTCGATCTGGCGGATGCGTTCGCGTGTCACGTCGAACTGCTTGCCGACTTCTTCGAGCGTGTGGTCGGTCGACATTTCGATACCGAAGCGCATGCGCAGCACCTTGGCTTCGCGCGGCGTCAGGCTGTCGAGGATGTCTTTCACCACATCGCGCAGGCCGGCCTGCATCGCGGCTTCCAGCGGTGCGGTATTGGCGCTGTCTTCGATGAAGTCGCCGAGGTGCGAATCGTCATCGTCACCGATCGGCGTTTCCATCGAGATCGGTTCTTTGGCGATCTTCATGATCTTGCGGATCTTGTCTTCAGGAATCTCCATCTTGGCGGCCAGGATGCTGGCGTCCGGCTCAAAGCCGAATTCCTGCAAGTGCTGGCGCGACAGGCGGTTCATCTTGTTGATGGTCTCGATCATGTGCACCGGGATACGGATGGTGCGTGCCTGGTCGGCGATGGAGCGCGTGATCGCCTGGCGGATCCACCACGTGGCGTAGGTCGAGAACTTGTAGCCGCGGCGGTATTCGAACTTGTCGACCGCTTTCATCAGGCCGATGTTGCCTTCCTGGATCAAGTCGAGGAACTGCAGGCCGCGGTTGGTGTACTTTTTCGCGATCGAAATCACCAGGCGCAAGTTGGCCTCGATCATTTCTTTCTTGGCGTCACGCGAGTTGGACTCGCCTTCGTTCATGCGTTTGTTGATGTCCTTGAGCTGGCCCAGCGGCACCACCACGCGGGCCTGCAATTCGCCCAGCTTGGTTTGCAGTTCCTGGATGGGAGGCACGTTACGCGCCATCACCACCGACCACGGCTTGCCGGACGCGACCTGCTTTTCAACCCATTTCAGGTTGAGCAGGTTGGGCGGGAAGTCCTTGATGAAGACTTCCTGCGGCATGCCGCATTTCTCGACGATGATGCGGCGCAGCTCGCGCTCTTTCTTGCGCACGTCCAGCACCTGGCCGCGCAGCATGTCGCACAGCTTTTCAATGGTCTTGGCGGTAAAGCGCACGGTCATCAGCTCGTCGCTCAATGCTTTTTGCGACTTCACGTAGGTGGGCGTGCCGTAGCCTTCCTTGTCGTAGGTCTTGTGGACTTTTTCGAACAGGGTGGCGATCTTGTCGAAGCGGCTGAGCGCTTCTTTTTTCAGCTCTTCGAGCTTTTTGGTCAGGGCTTTGGAGCCGCCCTTGCCGTCGTCATCATCTTCTTCGTCGAATTCGTCGAAGTCTTCTTCGGCCACATAGTCGTCGGCCTCATTGGGGTTGGAAAAGCCGTCAACCACGGTGGAGATGACGATCTTGCCTTCGCGGATTTCCTCGCCCAGGCGCATGATTTCGGCAATCGTCGCAGGGCTTTCCGAAATGGCTTCCATCATCTTCATGAGGCCGCCTTCGATGCGCTTGGCGATTTCGATTTCGCCTTCGCGCGTCAAAAGTTCGACCGTGCCCATTTCACGCATGTACATGCGAACGGGGTCGGTGGTGCGGCCGAATTCGCTGTCAACGGTGGACAGGGCGGCCTCGGCGGCTTCTTCGGCCTCTTCTTCTGTGGAGCCGGCCGGTGCGTTGGCTGTGATCAGCAGCGTTTCTGCGTCGGGCGTCTGCTCGTACACGGCCACACCGAGGTCGTTCAGGGTGACGATCACCGCGTCCAGCGTTTCGGCGTCGATCAGCTTGTCGGGCAGGTGATCGGAAATTTCGCCGTGGGTCAGGTAGCCACGCGTTTTGCCGAGTTTGATCAGTGCCTTCAGGCGCATGCGGCGCTTGAGCATGTCTTCTTCGGACAGCACGGTTTCGTCCAGGCCGAATTCCTTCATCAAGGCGCGTTCTTTCGCCTTGCTGATCTTCATGCGCAGCGGCTTGACCTTCTCGGTCGTTTCCGCGACCGGCTCACCGACCAGATCGTCCTCAATGTCGGACATGTCGAGGTCTTCGCCGGGCTTGCTGCCTGCGCTTGCGGCGTTCTTGGGCTTGCGGCCGCGTTTGGCGCCGGTAGCGGCGGGTGCGCTGCCTTCGGCGGCAGGGTTCTTCGGCGGGCGGCCCGGTTTCTTCTTCACGGGCACTTCCGCAACGGCGGAGGCGGCAACTGGCTTGGATTCGGGACTGGACTTGGTCGGCACGGGAGGGGCTTTCTTCAGGGGCAAATCAGGAGGAGCGGATTTCACGGTTTTTGCGGAGGCCTTGCTCACCGGGGCGCTTGATTTGCTGGCTTTGGTAGATGAGACAGATATGGCGTGTTTTCCGGGTTTTTCAACCTTTGCGCTCTTTGCCACAGGTTTGGCAGAGGGCTTTGCAGCGGCTTTGGCCACGGGTTTTACCGTGGGTTTGGCTGCTGCTTTGACTGGAGGCTTGCTTACGGGCTTTGCAGCAGCTTTGGGGGCTGCTTTGGCTTTGGGCTTTGCGGCAGCTTTGGACTGCGCGCTTTGCGGCTTCTTGGTGCTCGGCTTCATGGGCTTGGCAGTAGGCATAGGACCTCCAGTTGTCGGAAATTGTTTTAAATATCGATCAGCTACCAGTAAACAAAAATGCGCCTTGGCGCCTGCACAAAGCACAGGCACGGTGACAAGGGTTCAAAGTCAAAAAAACGGGAGAGGCGAAAAACCGGGCCGGCATGCAAATGGGCAAAAAATCCCAGAAGCAGGTGGCGGTTCAGTCTTTCGGGCAAGCTGTTTGGGCGAACATTTGGTGTGCAGTCCTTGCGGAAATTCCTTGGAGGAATAGGCCGTCTCATGTGTTGAGTCCCTGAAGTTTCAGGGTGGCCGGGCCGGAGGTGCTGCTGTCGCGCTTGCCGTCGAAAATCGGATTATACCCTGTTGCCTGTTTTTTGGGCGACTTTTTGGGTGTTTTTTTGGATGGTTTTCCGCACCCTGAAACAGGTGTTTTTAGGGGCCGGCAGGCTCAACGGGCCGTATCCGTGGCAGTTTTGAGGCTGGCGGCCAGTTCCAGGTAGCGCTGTTTGGCAGCCGGGTCGGTGGCGGCCCGGGCGGCCAGCTCACTCATTTCGCGCTGGCGGTGCAGCCGCAGGAGCTGGTCCAGGATGCTGCGCACCTCGGTCCAGTCGCTTTCGATGCCTTCGGGGATCTGCGCGATCTGCGTGGTGGCATGCCTTTCGTGGGCATGGCCGCGAAGCCCTTCACGCAGCGCGGCCCAGGGCTGGGGGCCGTGTTCATGCAATTGGCTTTCCAGCCATACAAAAAGCGGTCCGTGCGGCTCGGGCAGCTCCACCAGCAGGTGGTGCTCTTCGGTGCTGAGTTTGTCCCAGGTTTCGGCCTCGGTCAGCAGCAGCCGGAGCACCCGGTCTTCGCGGCTGGCCGGCAGCATGCGCCCGGCCACGCGGCGCGGTGTGCGGCTGGCGCGCTCGCCATACGGGCGTGACGACGACGCGGCGGGAAAGTATCCACCGGAGGAGCCGCTGGAGGGCTCGGACGCGCTGTAGTCGCGCTCGTCATGGTCCGGCGGGTAGCCGCCTGGGTCGGGCATGTCCGCGTGATGGACCGGATTTGAGGGTGATTTTGGCTTGTAGCCCTTGCCGGGCATGCGCAAGCCGCTGTCATTTTTATAGCCAGCCTTGTTGCCGGACGCGGCCGGCTGCCACAGCTGCAGCAGCTCGCGGCTGTCGATTTGCACCTTGTCGGCGATCTCGGCCAGCAGCTGGCGCTTCAGCGCACCGTCAGGCATCAGGCCCCACAGCGGCCGGGCGTTGCTGGCCATGTGGGCGCGGCCTTCGGCTGTGTCCAGGTCGCAGCCATCGGCGGCCGCCTCAATCAGGAATTTGCTGAGCGGCACGGCTTTGCTGACATAAGCCGCAAATCCTTCCTGGCCGTGTTCGCGGATGTAGCTGTCGGGGTCGTGCTCTGCCGGCAAAAACAAAAACTTGACGGTGCGCACATCGGTGGCAAAGGGCAGGGCGGCGTCCAGGGCCTTGCGGGCAGCGCGGCGGCCGGCGCCGTCGCCGTCAAAGCTGAACACCACCGAATCGGTGAAGCGGAACAGTTTTTGCACATGGTCCGCCGTGCAGGCGGTGCCCAGGGTGGCCACCGCATTGGCAAACCCCAGCTGGGCCAGGGCCACCACGTCCATATAGCCTTCGGTGACGAGGGCATAGCCGTGTTCGCGCAGGGCGGTGCGGGCCTCGAACAGGCCGTAAAGCTCTCGCCCCTTGCTGAAGACCGGGGTTTCAGGTGAGTTGAGGTACTTGGGTTTTTCGTCGCTGAGCACGCGGCCGCCAAAGCCTATGCATTCGCCCTTGACGTTGCGGATGGGGAACATGACCCGGTCGCGAAAACGGTCATAGCGCTTGGCTTCGCCGGCGGCGTTTTCGTCACCGGGCTCGCCGGTGATGACCAGGCCGCTTTCGACCAGCAACGGGTCGTTGTAATCCGGGAAGACACTGGCCAGGCTGCGCCAGCCTTCTGGCGCATAGCCCAGGCCGAAGGTCTTGGCGACTTCACCCGAAACGCCGCGGCCCTTGAAGTAGTCGATGGCGCGCTCGGAGTTGCGCAGGGCCTTGATGTAGGCAACGCCAGCCTTTTCAAGCACGCTGGTGAGAGTGGCCTGCTGCTCGCGCATCTGGGCGGCGCGGGCGCGGTCTTGCGGCGAGACATCGTCTTCAGGGACTTGCAGGCCGTACTGCTGGGCCAGGTCTTTCACGGCTTCAACAAAGGTCATGCCGCCGTGCTCCATCAAAAAGCTGATGGCGTTGCCGTTTTTGCCGCAGCCGAAGCAGTGATAGAACTGCTTGGAGGGGCTGACGCTGAAGGAGGGCGACTTTTCGCCGTGGAAGGGGCACAGGCCCATGAAGTTGGCGCCACCCTTTTTGAGCTGCACATAGCGGCCCACGATGTCCACCACGTCCGCACGCGCGAGCAACTCCTGGATGAATGTTTGGGGGATGGCCATGGCTTGGAAAGAGGGGGGTCAATTTAAGCACAAGCGACCCGACGGGGAGGGGCCTGCGCCTATAGCCCTGAGGGACATGGGCGCTGGGCTGACACGCATTGGAGGTATCCGGTGGCAGGGTGGGCCGCTTTGGTGGTTCATCATGGACTTTTCCCTGCAGCCCCGGGAGCGGGGCCCTCCACGCCACTTTCATGACGCTTGCCCCCAACCTTGCTTATGTCTTCAGCCATCCCGGCACCTTCACGCTGCGGGTGCTCAAGGGCTTTCGCGCCAACCAGGGCTTGCTGCTGGCCGGTGCCGTGGCCTATTACGCGCTGCTGTCCATCGTGCCCCTGCTGATTTTGGTCGCCATTGTGCTGTCGCATGTGATCGACCAGGAGGCGCTGCTGCAGGCGCTGGGCCGCTACATCGGCTGGCTCGCGCCCGGCCAGGGCGGTTTTATCACCGCGGAACTGGCCAACTTCCTGGCGCACCGGGAGGTGCTGGGTTGGGTATTGCTGGCCACCATGCTGTTCTTCAGTTCGCTGGCTTTCACGGTGCTGGAAAACGCCATGTCGGTGATTTTTTTGCACCGCGTGGCGATTCGCCGCCGCCATCTTCTGGTGTCTGCGGTACTGCCGTACTGCTACATCGTGTTTGTGGGTCTGGGTTTGCTGCTGGTCACGCTGGTGTCCGGCAGCCTGCAGGCGCTGGGTGAAAAAAGCGTGGACTTTCTGGGTCTTGAATGGTCGCTCAGCGGGTTTTCCGGTGTGCTGCTGTACCTGCTGGGCCTGACGGGCGAGGTGCTGCTGCTGACCTCGCTGTACATGGTGATGCCGGTGGGCCGGCTGCAATGGCGGCACGCGCTGCTGGGCGGCGTCACGGCCGCGCTGCTCTGGGAGCTGACGCGCCATCTGCTGGTGTGGTACTTCTCCACGCTGTCGCAGGTCGGCCTGGTGTATGGCTCCCTCACCACGTCCATCCTGGTGTTGCTGAGTCTGGAAGTGGCGGCGACCTTGCTCCTGTTGGGCGCTCAGGTGATCTCAGAATATGAGCGCATTGGGACGGCCCGGCAGGATGCGCCCGCCAAACCCATGCGGCTGGGCTAGCCGCATGGGAAGCACACCTTAGTCGCCCAGTACCAGGCCTTCGCGCCGCGGATCTGCGCCGCCGAAGAAGCCGTCGGGGGTTCTTTGAATCGCCTGCAAACCGCTCGTCATGGTCTGCTCGCGCACTTCGGCGCCGCGGCTGCGCAGTGCCTCCACCGTGGCTGGCGAGAAACGCTTCTCTTCCAGGATGCTCGGGCCGTTGAGCGAGGCGAAGTTGGGCAGGTCGATGGCTTGCTGGGCATTGAGGCCCCAGTTCAGCGTGCCGTAAAGCGTCTTGGCGGTGAAGTGGATGATGAGCGCACCGCCGGGGCTTCCGCCGCTCATGACGAGCTGGCCTGAGGATTTGTCGAACACCAGCGTGGGCGCCATCGACGAGCGTGGGCGTTTGCCGGCCTGTACGCGGTTGGCCACGGGCTTGCCTTCGGCGTCGGTCGGCGCAAAGCTGAAGTCGGTGAGTTCGTTGTTCAGCAAAAAGCCGCCCGCCTTGCCGGTGCCGCCATCGGTCATCAGGCGCGAGCCAAACTGGTCTTCAATCGTCGTGGTCATGGCGATGGCGTCGCCGTAGCCGTCGATGATGCTGATGTGCGAGGTGCCGTGCTCGATCTGGTCGGGCATGGGGGCGTAAGCGGTTTTGACGGCGCCCGGAACGCCCGGTTTTGCGGTCTTCATGCTCGGGCCAGTGGGCTGGATCAGTTTGGCGCGCTCACTCAGGTAGGCCGGATCCAGCAAGCTCATCCAGTTGCCGCCGGGTGGCTGCACGAAGTCCGGGTCGCCCAGATATTGGCCGCGATCGGCAAAGGCCAGGCGCGAAGCCTCGGTGTAGAGATGCAGCCAGTCGGCCGAAGGCGTGGGCGACACCGTGCCCGGAACGCCGCCAGTGCCGGTGACCAGGCCCAGCGTGGCGGCCGGCGTGTTGTTCAGGATGCCGAGAATCTGCCCCACGGCAATCGCCCCCGAGCTGGGCGGCGGCATGCCGCACAGGCGGTAGGCCTTGCCGGCCGCGTTGTAGTCAGTGCAGATCGGGTCGCGCTTTTTGGGCTGGTAGCCGGCCAGGTCGCTCATCGCGAGTTTGCCTGGGTTGGCGGCGTGGCCGCGTACCTTGCCAACGATGGCTTTGGCCACCTTGCCTTCGAGCAGTGCTTTGGAGCCGCCTGCGGCAATCTGGCGCAACACATCGGCCAAGGCAGGGTTACGCAAGACGCTGCCCGTGTCGACCGGTGTGCCGTCGGGCTTATAGAAGTAGGCCGCGGCCATGGGATCGTTCTTGGCCAGGTATTTTTCGTCCTTGAGCAGGGTGTTGAGCCGTGGGCTGACCCTGAAGCCCTGCTCGGCGAGCTGGATGGCCGGCGCGAACAGTTGTGCCCATGGCAGTTTGCCGTATTGCCTGTGCGCCATTTCCAGCATGCGTACCGTGCCAGGCGTGCCGACAGAGCGGCCGCCGACCACGCCGTCGTAAAACGCCATGGGTTTGCCGTCGGCCCCGAGGAAGAGCTTTTCATCAGCCGCCGCAGGCGCGGTTTCGCGGCCGTCAAAGGCTTCGACGGCCTTGCCGTTGTAGTGCAGCATGAAGGCGCCGCCGCCGATGCCGCTGGACTGCGGCTCGACCAGGGTGAGCACCATCTGCACGGCGATGGCGGCATCTACGGCCGATCCGCCGGCCCTGAGGATCTGGTAACCCGCATCGGTGGCCAGCGGGTTGGCCGCGGCCACGGCGAATTTCTTCGTGGCCCAGCCCGGCTTGGGGGTGAAGCCTGAGGAGCCTTCCGGTTGCATGTACTTGGTGCCGCGCGCGACTTCATCGGCGGGTACCTGGTAAATGAAGGAAGAGGGGCTGCTGGCGCAGGCGGCCAGCAGCGCGGTGGCTGCCAGCGCGGGTAAGGCGTGTCTCATGGGATATCCTTGAATGTCGTTATGGGTTGTCATGGGGCCTTTGAACAGAGTCTTATGCCCGCTGGCCAATATAGCTAGCGCCCCTTCGCCCCACAATGGCGTTTCGGAGAAATCACTCTTCCATGGAATTTGACAATCTCGATACCTTGCGCGTGCTGCTGGCCACGGCGGAGACTGGCAGCCTGACGGGCGCGGGCAAGCGCTGCCGGCTGTCTACCGCAGCGGTCAGCGCGGCGATCAAGCGGCTGGAGACCTCGCTGGGTGTGCGCCTGTTCGAGCGCACCACACGCGTTGTGCGGCCCACGGCCGAAGGTGCGGTCATGGTCGACCATGCGCGCCGTGCGCTGGAACTGGTGTCCGAGGGCCAGGCGAAGGTGCGCGCCGGTACTTTCGGCCTCACCGGCGGCATCCGCATCACCGCGACCGCCATGCTGGCCCGCGAAATGCTCGCGTACTGGCTGGCCGAATTTGCCGGCACCCATCCTGGCATTGAAATCGACTTGCAGATCAGCGATGCGCGCGTGGACCTGGTACGGGAAGGCATAGACATCGCCTTGCGCAATGGGCCGCTGATGGATTCGACCCATTCGGCGCGCTTGCTGGCACCGGCCCGGCGCGTGGCTTGCGCGAGCCCGGATTACCTGGCACGCCGCGGCACGCCGCTCGAGCCGTGCGAACTTGCGCAGCACGACTGCCTGGTCTGCCATGTGCGTGAGCGCCGGCAAGACCAGTGGCAGTTTGAATTAAAGGGAGAGGCCAGCGCGCCCTTTCAGGTGCGCGTGGCTGGGCCGCTGGCCTGCAATGACGCGTCGATTGCCTTGCAGTGGGCGCTGGAAGGGCGGGGCATTGTTTACCAGTCCGAGATCGACCTGATGGCCTCTCTGGCCGGCGGCAAGCTGGTGCGACTCTTTGCCGGCCACCTGGGTGAGCCGGCGCCGCTTTACGCTGTGGTGCCGAGCCGGCATTATGTGCCGGCGCGCGTCAACGAGGTGATTGAACGGCTGTCAGCGCTGCTGACCGAACGGCTGGCAGCGCTGCACCCGCCTGCAGCCTAGGCTCAGCGCGGTGCGAGGCGGATCGCGCCGTCCAGGCGAATGACTTCGCCATTGAGCATGTCGTTTTCAATGATGTGCTTGGCCAGGCGAGCGTAGTCCTGCGGCGTGCCCAGGCGCGACGGGAAGGGAACGCCCGCGGCCAGCGAATCCTGCACTTCCTGAGGCATCCCAAAGAGCATGGGCGTGCCGAAGATGCCGGGGGCAATGGTCATGTTGCGGATGCCGTTGCGCGCCAGGTCTCGGGCAATCGGCAAGGTCATGCCGACGATGCCTCCCTTGGAGGCGCTGTAGGCGGCCTGGCCGATCTGGCCGTCGTAGGCCGCCACCGAGGCGGTAGAAATCAGCACGCCGCGCTCGCCGGTGGCTTCGGGGTCGTTCTTGCACATGGCGTCCGCCGCCAGGCGGATCATGTTGAAGCTGCCGATCAGGTTGACGGTCACTGTCTTGCTGAATGCGGCCAGGCCGTGCGCGCCATTTTTGCCCACGGTTTTTTCGGCGGGCGCAATGCCGGCGCAGTTCACCAGGCCCATCAGCTTGCCCATGGAAACCGCCTTGGCCACGACGGCTTGGCCGTCGGCTTCCTGGCTCACGTCGCATTTGACGAAAGCGGCCTTGTCCGCACCCAGCTCTTTGGCGATGGTTTCGCCTTTGTCCGCCTGCATGTCGGCGATAACGACTTTGGCGCCATTGGCCACCAGCATGCGTGCCGTGCCTTCACCCAGGCCCGATGCGCCGCCGGTGACGATAAATACTTTGCCTGCGATTTCCATGGTGGTTCCTTGAGAGAAAAGAGTAAGAGGGATTGTTCGAACGCCGTATGCGACATGACGTTAACGTAAACGTCAATTATGGCCCATGAGTGGCGCATGAAAAAAGCCCGGCACCTTTCGGCGGCCGGGCTTTTCGCAAAAGCGGGGCGCTGGCTTATTTGTAGCCGACACGGTCCAGCATCTGCTGCACCTTGAGCTGGTTGTTACCCACGGCGCTGATCGGGATGGTTTCCGACTTGAAGCTGCCATTGCCCGATGGGGACATGGCTTTGAGCGCCGGGTTGCTGACGCCCAGGCCGGGCACAGCAGCCCACTCGTTGTTGCCATTGGCAAAGTACTCTTGCGCGCTCGGGCTGGCCAGGTATTCCATGAACTTGACGGCGTTGGCCGTGTTCTTGGCGTTCTTGGCGACGGCGGCGCCGGCGATGTTCACATGCGTGCCCCAGCTGTCCTGATTGGGGAACACCACGCCGACGCGGTCGGCTACGACTTTGTCTTCAGGTGCATTGGAGCGCATGATGCGCGCCAGGTAGTAGGTGTTGGTCAGCGCAATGCCGCACTCGCCGCTGGCCACGGCCTTGATCTGGTCGCTGTCGCCGCCCTTGGGGTCGCGCGCCATGTTGGCCACAAGTCCTTTGAGCCACTGCTCAGCCTTGGCTTCGCCCAGATGCTCGGTCACGGCGCCGAAGAGCGACAAGTTGTACGGATGGGCGCCCGAGCGGGTGCACAGCAAGCCCTTGTTCTTCGGGTCGGCCAGTTTTTCGTAGGTGTCCACGTCGGCTTTTTTGACCTTGAGCTTGTCAAACACGATGACGCGGGCGCGGGTCGAGAAGCCGAACCAGGTCGTGCCTTCAGCGGTTTCTTTGGCGCGCAGCTTGGCCGGGATGGCGGCTTCGAGGGCCGGCGACTTGATGGGCTTGAAGAGGCCGTCCACATCGCCTTTGTGCAGGCGGGCGGCGTCGACCAGCAAAATCACGTCGGCAGGAGAGGCCGCGCCTTCAGCCTTCAGGCGCGCCAGGATGCCGGCGTCGTCCGCGTCCACGCGGTTGACCTTGATGCCGGTCGCCTTGGTGAAGTCGCTGTAGAGCTTTTCGTCGGTCTGGTAATGGCGGGCAGAATACAAGTTGACCACTTGCTCCTGGGCTGAAGCCAGGCCTGCCAGCAGCATGAGCGACGAAAGAACGACTTTTTTGTACATAAATTTCTACTTCCTTACAGGTATTTTTGAAGCCCGATGATGATAAAGCAAATAAGAATCATTCTTGCCAGAGCCCCTACGTCTCCCAAGTCTTCGCGGGGGCCCGGGTGGCTGCCAGGACTTGGTTTGGCGATGGTTGTGTCCCTGCTGGCTGGTTGCGCCACATCGCCATCCGGCCCGGCTGTACCCGTCGTGCCGCCGATGGTTGAGGCCGGCAAAAAGCCGGTGCGCATTGGCCTTGCATTGGGTGGCGGGGCGGCGCGCGGCTTTGCCCACGTGGGCGTGATCGCGGTGCTGGAGGAGGCCGGGCTCAGGCCGAACCTCGTGGTGGGCACGTCGGCCGGCAGCCTGGTCGCGGCGCTCTACGCCAGTGGCAAGACCAGTGCGCAGTTGCAGCAGACCGCGCTGAACATGGAAGAAGTCGCCATCACCGACTGGATGCTGCCGATCTTTGGCCGGGGCATGTTTCGCGGCGATGCGCTGGCCCGCTACGTGAACGACCTGGTGGCCAACCGGCTGATGGAGAACATGGCCATCCCGCTGGGCATCGTCGCCACCGATCTCAACAGTGGCCAGGCCGTGCTGTTTCAGCGCGGTGACACGGGAACCGCAGTGCGGGCATCGAGCGCAGTGCCGGCGGTGTTTGTGCCGGTCAAGATCAACGGCCGCGAGTATGTCGATGGCGGGCTGGTGTCGCCGGTGCCGGTGCGCTTTGCCCGGCAGATGGGGGCAGACGTCGTGATTGCCGTCGATATCTCCAGCCCGCCGGAGGCCAACCTGGCCGGCGACACGCTGCAGATCCTGCTGCAGACCTTTGCCATCATGGGCAAAAGTATCAACCAGTACGAACTCAAGGATGCCGATGTGGTGGTCAGGCCGTCGCTGGCGGGTTTGAAAAGCGCCGACTTCTCGGCGCGGCAGCGCGCCATCGATTCGGGCCGCGCCGCCATGCTGGCTGCACTGCCGCAATTGAAGGCGAAGCTGGAAGCCGCGGGGTATGCGGCGCAGAGGCCGCAGCCGTAGGCGCTATTCTTTTGATAGCTTCTAGCCTATGTACTGATTGGGCTAGAGGCCGATTTGGCTTGAATTTCGGCCAAAAAAAAGCCCCATCTTGCGATCGGGCTTTAAGGGGTCCGTGAAAATGAATTTCGGAAAGGACCCGAGGAGACAACTGGTCTGAAACCCTGCTCAGCTGAACAGGGCCTGCGAAAGCAGCTCCATGAACGGTAGCGCGCGAGGCGCTTCCTGGCTTAGCGCTTTTTAGCGGCGGGAGCCTTGGTGGCGTTCACTGCAGTAGCGGCCACCGTGTTGAAGTTGGCTTCAGCGATGTCGCTGGCTTGCTTCACGGCTTTTTGGACCGACTCAAATGCGTTGTTGGCGGCAGCAACGGCGCTCTTCAGAACAGCCACAGCGGTTTCGGAACCGGCAGGTGCGTTCTTGGCAGCGCTGTCGACCAGGCCGACGAATTTCTTTTGTGCTTCAGCGGTTTGGGCTTCGAAGTTCTTGCCGATGTCGGCGCCAGCAGCAGAAGCGATGTCATACAGGTGACGGCTGTAAGCAGCGGTCTTTTCAGCCAGGGGCTGGACCAGGCCGGCTTGCAGGGCCAGCAGTTCTTGTGCGTCTTTCACGCCCAGAACAGCTTGCGTGTGGTTGGCGGTTTCAGCCAGGGCAGCCTTGGTGGCTTGCACATTCAGTTCGACCAGTTTTTCAACGCCTTCGAAGGCTTTGTGGGTCAGACCAAACAGGGTTTCGATGTTGGCTTTGTGGGAAGCGAGGACTTGTTCAGCGGTCAGCATAATGAATCTCCAATATAGGTGGTTAAGGGTCAACTAGGGGGTCAACAGTTGCTTTGCGCTGAATTGCTGCACTGCAACATAAGCCCGAGTATAAGGAATGCCTGCCCCATTGCAAGCATTTTTTGCTGCACTGCACCAATTTAGAGGTCGAACCCTATTTGGCGCACTAAAACAGAGTGCAAAAGTATGCAAAAACTGCCCTCAACAGGGGCTGACCGTACCCGGCCCGAGGGGCCGCGCTTCACGCCACAATGGCCGCAACGCTATTCAGGACGACCGAATCTTGCAAGCCTTCTACGCCGACAACTTTGTGCTGCCGCTGCCGCAGGGCCACCGCTTTCCCATGGCGAAATACCGGCTGCTGCGTGACCGGCTGGTGAACGAACTCCCACAGGTCCGCATGGCGCAGGCGCCCGCCGCTACGGATGGTGAACTGGCGCTGGTTCACACGCCCGCCTATATAGATGCCATCACCCACGGCACCCTGCCAGCGCCTGCGCAGCGCGAAATCGGCTTTCCCTGGAGCCCGGGCATGGCCGAGCGCGCGCGGCGCTCAGCGGGTGCCACCGTTGCGGCGGCCCGCGTGGCGATGGGGCCTGCGGGCAAGCAAGGCGAAGGCGTTGCCGCCAACCTGGCTGGGGGCACGCACCATTCGTATGCCTACAAGGGCGGCGGGTTTTGCGTTTTCAACGACGCAGCTGTGGCCGCCAGGCTGATGCAGGCAGAGTGGGCGCGGCAGCACCGCCACGAGCGCAAGCCGCTACAGGTCGCCATCGTCGACCTGGACGTACACCAGGGCAACGGCACCGCCAGCATCTTTGCCACAGACAGCAGCGTGTTCACGCTGTCGCTGCATGGGCAAAAGAACTTTCCGTTTCGCAAAGAGGCCAGCGACCTGGACGTGGACCTGCCCGACGGCTGTGGCGATGCCGCCTACCTGCAGGCGCTGGAGCATGCGCTGGATGAGCTGGAGCGGCGGTTCGAGCCCGGGCTGGTGTTGTTCCTGGCGGGAGCGGACCCGTATGAAGGCGACCGGCTGGGCCGGTTGGCGCTGAGCTTCGATGGCCTGGAAGCGCGCGACCGGCGCGTCTTTGACTGGGCCTGGCAGCGCCGCATCCCGCTGGCGTTTTCGATGGCGGGCGGCTATGGCGTGAACATCGATGAAACCGTGCAGGTGCAGATGAACACCTACCGGGTCGCGCTTGAATACTGGAAACGCTGGAACCCGTAGGCGCTCGGGGATTGCTGCTACATTGCCTTGGCCGTCCGGGCACCCCTAAAACCAGAACAAGACAATAGCCATCCAACATGCCGACTACTGATCCCGGGCAAGCCCAGAAAAACATCGCTGACCGTGCCCTCCGTGTATTGGTGCTGGGCGGCACTGGCTTCATCGGCCGCCATGCCGTGGCGGCCCTGCATGCGTCGGGCCTGCAGGTTGCGATAGGCAGCCGCCATCCGGCGCGCCACGAAGCCACCTACCCCTTTGCGGCATTGCACCTTGTGCGCTTCGAGCAACTGCTGCAGCCTGATGCCTGGGCGTCCTTGCTGAAAGACGTGGACGTGGTCGTCAATTGCGTGGGCATCCTGCGCCAGCGGCCCAACGAGTCCTATGACCACGTGCACCACCGCGCGCCGGCGGCGCTGGCCCTGGCGTGCACTGGCGCCGGCATACGGCTGATTCACACCTCTGCCTTGGGTTTGCACGAAGGCGCCAAGAGCCGGTTCCTCTCCAGCAAGCTGCTGGGTGAGCGCGCTATCGCGGCATCAGGCAGTGACTACGCCATCGTGCGCCCATCGCTGCTTGACGGCGAGGGCGGCTTTGGCGCCCGCTGGCTGCGTGGTTTATCGCGCTCGCCGGTGCACTTCATTCCGCGCGGCGCACGCGGTGGCATCGCGGCGATGGCGGCCACCGATCTTGGAAAAGCCTTTGCCGCATTGGCAGCTTTTGCTTCCTTGAGCAGCCACCGTGAGGTTGAACTCGGCGGCACCCGCCGCTACGGCTACGCGGAATACCTGCGTGAACTCCGTGCCGACTACACCGGCACCCGCGCGCTGCAGATTCCCACGCCCAACTGGGCGGCACGCCTGGGGGCGCATGTGTGCGACGTCCTGCACTTCTCGCCGTTTTCTTACGGGCACTGGATATTGCTGCAGCGGGACAACATGCCTTCACCGAATCGCCTGCCGGAATTGCTGGGGCATGAGCCACTTCCGATCAGTTCAATCTTTAGCCCAGCCATCCACCCAAAAGCCCACCCGGAGCCCGGCCAGGTTCACGCTGGCAAAATAGGTCCTCATGACCTCCCCGACACGCCCGCAGGCTGAAGCCCGCAGCGCCTACAAAGCTTTTCGCGACATCGGCACCCGCTGGTCCGACAACGACGTCTACGGCCACGTCAACAACGTCGTCTACTACAGCTGGTTCGATACCGCCGTCAACGGCCTGTTGATTGAGCGCGGCGCGATCGACATCCACACCGGCAGCGTGATCGGCCTGGTGATCGAAACCCAATGCAATTACTTCGCGTCGCTGGCTTTTCCTGAGCCCGTCGTCGCGGGCATCCGCGTGGCGCATGTGGGCTCGTCCAGCGTGCGCTACGAAGTGGCTTTGTTTCCGGGCGACGAGAGCGCGCTCTGCGCAGCCCGAGGCCATTTCATCCACGTGTATGTCGACCGCGCCACGCGCCGGCCGGCGTCGCTGCCCGCCGAACTTCTTTCTGTACTGGAGACCCTCCGATGACCCAGGCACCGCCCGTGCTTTCCTACATCAGCCCGCGCCAGCCAGGCGATGCACGCAATGCAGTGGATGAAGCCATCCTCAGCCGCCAGTCGATACGCCAGTTTTTGCCCAAGCCGGTGCCGCGCGAGACCATCGCCCATCTGCTGGAGGTCGCCAGCCGCGCGCCGTCGGGTACCAACACCCAGCCCTGGAAGGCCTACGTGTTGCAGGGCGCCAGCCGCGACGCGCTGGTCGGCAAAGTCTGCGAAGCCCACGACGCGCTGTACGCCAACCCGGCGCTGTACGCCGACTACAAAGAGGAATACGACTACTACCCCGAGAAATGGGTGTCGCCCTACATCGACCGGCGCCGCGAAAACGGCTGGGGCCTCTACGGCCTGCTGGGCATCACCAAGGGCGACAAAGACAAGATGCATGCGCAGCATCACCGCAACTTCCGGTTGTTCGATGCGCCCGTGGGCCTGATGTTCACGCTGGACCGCGTGATGGGCCGCGGCTCGCTGGTGGACTACGGCATGTTTATGCAAAGCCTCATGGTGGCTGCGCGCGGCCTGGGTCTGCACACTTGCCCGCAGGCTGCGTGGAACGGTTTTTCCAGGATCATCCTGCCGCACATCGGCGCGGGTGATGACGAGATGCTGGTGTGCGGCATGGCGCTGGGGTATGCGGATGAGACGGCTTTGGTGAACACCTTCAGAACGCCACGCGTGCCGGCCGAAAAGTTCACCACCTGGCTGGACTGACTGGATGACCTTTTCCGTGGTCCAGCTGCTGGGCGGGCTGTCTTACGCCACCACGCTGTTCCTGATGGCGGCAGGCCTCACGCTGATCTTCGGCGTGACGCGCATCGTCAATTTTGCGCACGGCAGTTTCTTCATGCTGGGCGCGCTGTTCACCGCGCATTGGGTCACCCACTGGTTTCCGGCCTGGGGCGAGAGTGCGCCGCTGTATCTACTTGCTATTCTTTTAGGAGCTGCTTGCGCAGGTGTGGCGGGGGCTGCAGCCGAATTTCTCTTGTTAAGGCGGATGTCCGGCGCCCCCGAGCTGTACCAACTGGTGGCCACCTTTGGCCTGACGCTGGCGATGCACGACGCCATGCAGTGGGGCTTTGGCCCCGATGAAGTCTTTGCGCCGCGCTTTCCCGGCCTCAAGGGCTCGGTGCAGATCGCCGATGAATTCTTTCCGGTCTACCAGCTGGCGATGATCGCGCTGGGCCCGCTGGTCTGGCTGGGCCTGCACCTGCTGCTGCGGCGATCACTGTTTGGCCAGCGCCTGCGCGCGGCCACGCAAGACCGTTCCATGCTCGAGGCGCTGGGTGTCAACCCGCGCCCGTTGATGCTGGGCGCCGTGGTGCTGGGCTGCGCGCTGGCAGGTCTGGCCGGAGCCTTGCAGCTCCCGCGCGAGCCGGCGCACCTGCAGATGGACATGAACGTGATCGTGGAGACCTTCGTCGTCGTGGTCATGGGCGGGCTGGGCAGCATAGGCGGCGCCTTTGTGGCGGCGCTGCTGATCGGGCTGGTCCATGCTTTCGGCATCGGCGTGTTTCCGCAGGCGACGCTGGTGATCGTGTTCCTCACCATGGCGGTGGTGCTGGTGTTCCGGCCGCAGGGTCTCAACGGCAAGGCGATATCCCAGGATGGCGGCGTGCGCGAGGCCGCCCAGAAATTTCGCGGCCTGGGAATGGGGCTGGCGGGCTCTTCGCTGGTGTCGGCCGCCTTTGTGGTGTTGGCCGGCGTGGCGTGGGCGGGCGGCCCTTATTGGCAGGCCCTGGCCGCCGATGCGCTGATCCTGATGATCTTCGGCATCAGCCTGCAATCCATGATGGCCCTGGGCGGCTTGGTCAGCTTTGGCCATGCCGCGTTTTTTGCGCTGGGTGCTTATGGCGCCGCGCTGTCGCACAGCCTGTGGGGCGCTTCGCTTCCGCTCGCGCTGGCGGCCGGTTGCGCCGCCGCGCTGACGGTGGCGGCGGTGTTCGGCGCGGCCGTAGTCAGAAGCAGCGGCGTGTACCTGGCGATGCTGTCGCTGGCTTTGGCGCAGGTGATCTGGGCAGGCGCGACGCAATGGGTGGATCTGACGGGCGGCGACAACGGCCTGATCGGGCTCACCCTTATCGATGAGGAAGGTCGGCCGGTTTTTTACGCCCTGCTGGTGGGGCTTGCCCTGGTGGCAGTCTTCGCGCTGCGCTTTTTGGGCCGTTCCGTCTTGGGGGCGGCGCTCCAGGCGCTGCGCGATGCGCCCCTGCGCGCATCCGCATCGGGCCTGGCCATCGGCTGGCTCAAGTACCGCATTTTTGTGGAAAGCGCGGTGCTGGCAGGTCTGGCTGGCGGCCTTTTTGCGGCGCACAAGGGGGCGGTGTTCCCTTCACTGGCAGCGGTCTCTACCTCGGTCGATGCCTTGCTGGTGGTGCTTCTCGGCGGCGTGCACCAGCTGTGGGGCGCCGTGGTCGGCAGCATGGTGTTGAGCTATGCCGGGGCCGAGCTGGGCCGTGAAGTCACTTACTGGCGTGGCTTGCTGGGCGTGTTCATCATGCTGATCATGGTGGCTTCGCCGTCAGGGTTGATGGAACTGGTGGGCCGGCTGCCGCGCCTTCTCACGTCGCTGCGACACCGCGCGCGTCACACCAAAGAGGCCGGCTGATGCTGCAGGTCCAACAACTGGTCAAGCATTTCGACGGTATCCGCGCGGTGGACGGTGTGAGCTTTGAGGTGCTGCCGGGCCAGTGCGTCGCATTGATCGGCCCCAACGGCGCCGGCAAATCCACCACCTTCGCCTGCATTGCCGGCCAGTACCCGCTCACCGGCGGCCACATCGCGTGGAAGGGCCATGCGCTGGAGGGTTTGAGCCCGCGGGCCCGGCTGCAGCACGGCGTGGCACGTACTTTTCAGGTGGCGCAGGTCTTTGAAGCGCTGACGGTGCTACAAAATGTGCAGCTGGCAACCCAGGCTGGTCGTGGGCTGCAGGCCATTTCTGCTTTCAAAAAGCTGGACGGGCAAGCGCGTGAGCCGGCGCTGGCGCTGCTGGCGCAGACTGGGCTGGAGGCGCTGGCCGGCCAGGACGCGTTGAGCCTGCCCTATGGCGCCAAGAAGCGCCTGGAGCTGGCTGTCGCGCTGGCGGCGGCGCCGCAGTTGCTGCTGCTGGACGAACCCGCCGCAGGCCTGGCCGGACCCGAGCGCGCCAGCCTGATGCAACTGGTCAAAAGCCTGGCAGGGCAGGGCATGACTGTGCTCTACACCGAACACAACATGGACGCCGTGGCCGGCGTGGCCGACCGCGTGCTGGTGCTGATTGAGGGCAAACTCGCCGCGCAGGGATCGTTCGACGAAATCTCGCGCGACCCGGTCGTGCGCAGCCGCTACCTGGGCGAAGCTGCCGGTGAAAAGGTCAGCCATGCTTGACGCGCAACACCTCAATGCCTTCTACGGCCCGGCGCAGGCCTTGTTCGATGTCTCCTTGCAGGTGGCGCCGGGTGAGCTGGTCGTGCTGCAGGGCCTGAACGGCGCGGGAAAATCCACGCTGCTCAAGTCGCTGATGGGGCTGGAAGTGCGTACCGAAGGCCGCATCCATTACCAGGCGGCGCAGGCGGATCCTGAAGCGATCGAACGCTGGGACACCCACCGCAGAGCACGCGCCGGCCTCGGCTATGTGGCCGAAGACCGCCGTCTCTTCACCGACCTCACCGTGCGCGAGAACCTGCGGATTGCGGCAGGCCGCGATGCCGCTGCGCTGGAAGCCCGTGCGCTGGATCTCTTCCCGGCGCTCAAGGCCATGTTGGGGCGCCGCGCCGCGCAAATGAGCGGCGGCGAGCAGCAGATGCTGGCGATTGCCCGCACGCTGATGACGGCGCCCCGCATATTGCTGCTCGACGAACCCTGCGAGGGCATTGCCCCTGTTCTGGTGGAATCGATTCGCGATGCGCTCTTGACGCTGAAGCAGGAAGGCCTGGGCCTTCTGGTGGCCGAGCAGAACCAGCTGCTGGCATCCCGCGCTGACAGGCTGGTTTTGCTGGTTGCGGGTAAAGTCAGGGGTTCATGACGAAAGACCCGCTTCTTTCCCCGTTTTTCACTTTTCTCTTCCTTTCTTCTCTCTCCTCTTTCAATCCTCCCATTTCCTTCAGAAGGGCATCCCCATGAGCAACACCACTACCACCCCTTCCGGCCTGCAATACGAAGACACCGTGCAAGGCACCGGCGCCATCGCCAAGGCGGGGCAGCATGTCAAGGTTCATTACACCGGCTGGCTTTACAACGACGGCGTGCAGGGCGCCAAGTTTGATTCCAGCAAAGACCGTGGCCAGCCTTTCGAGTTCTCGCTCGGCGCCGGCCAGGTCATCCGCGGCTGGGACGAAGGCGTGCAGGGCATGTCGGTGGGCGGCACGCGCCGCCTGATCATCCCGGCGGAACTGGGTTACGGCGCACGCGGCGCCGGCGGCGTGATTCCGCCGAATGCCACCTTGCTGTTTGAAGTGGATTTCCTCGGTACCTGATCCAGCGCTAATTGAAGAAAGCCTGGTGCGGCGTTCGTACCAGGCCGGTTCACCGGATTAACCACCAAGGCGTCACGCCGCCGCGGCCCTCAAGCGTTCTCCATGATCATCACCAGTTTGCTCGACACCGACTTGTACAAGTTCACCATGATGCAGGTGGTCTTGCACCAGTTTCCGGGTGCGGAGGTGGAGTACAAGTTCAAGTGCCGCAACGCCGGCGCGGCGGGCGTGAGTGATCTGGCGCCGTATGTGATGGAGATCCGTGAAGAGATACGCGGCCTGTGCAGCCTGCGCTTTCAGGATGCCGAACTGGCCTACCTCAAGGCCATGCGTTTCATCAAGAGCGATTTTGTCGACTTCCTCGGCATCTTCCGGCTCAACGAAAAATACGTCAGCGTCACGGCCTTGCCTTCGGGCGAGATCGATGTGTCCATCAAGGGACCCTGGCTGCACACCATCCTGTTTGAGATCCCGGTGCTGGCCATCATCAACGAGGTCTACTTTCGCAACACGCAAAAGAAGGCGGACCTGGCTGAAGGCCGCAAGCGCCTGGAGACCAAGATCGGCGAGCTGCAGACCCAGGGCCTGCGCACGCTCAAGATCGCCGATTACGGCACGCGCCGCCGCTTCGGCAAAGCCTGGCATGAAGAGGTGCTGCGCACCCTGGTGACGCGCCTGGGCACTGGGGCGGGCGGCCAGCTGGCCGGCACCAGCAACGTGCTGTATGCGATGAAGCTGGGCCTGACACCGCTGGGCACCATGGCGCACGAATACCTGCAGGCCTGCCAGGCGCTGGGGCCGCGCCTGCGCGACAGCCAGGTCTTCGGCTTCGAGTCGTGGGCCAAGGAATACCGGGGCGACCTGGGGATCGCACTGTCGGACGTCTACGGCATGAACGCCTTCCTGCGCGACTTTGACATGTATTTCTGCAAGCTGTTTGACGGCGCCCGCCATGACAGCGGCGATCCGTTTGACTGGGGTGAGCGCATGCTGGCGCACTACGCCCAAAACCGTGTTGACCCCCAGACCAAGACGCTGATCTTCAGCGACGGCCTGACGGTGCCGCGCACTATCGAGCTGTATCAGCAGTTCAGGGGGCGCTGCCAGCTCGCCTTCGGCATCGGCACCAACCTCACCAACGACCTGGGCTACGAGCCGCTGCAGATCGTCATCAAGATGATTCGCTGCAACGGCCAGCCGGTGGCCAAGCTGTCCGACACGCCTTCGAAGAACATGTGCGACGATGAAAAATACCTGGCGTATTTGCGGCAGGTGTTTGAGATCACCTCGCTTGCATAATCGATAGCTTGCTTTCCATCCACCTGCCTCTTCATTCACTCAAAAAAACAGCGCGTGACTATCGGTATTCCTCTTGATTTCGTATTGTTTGGCTTGACGCTCCTGGGCGTCGCGCTGTTTCATCACCACACGCTCAAGGTCGCGTTGACGGGGTTGCTGGTGATCACGCTTTACAAGCTGGTGCTTGGGGATTTTTCGGGTGTGCCCGGCCTGGTCGGCCTGCTGCAGCTGCTGGCGCATGAATGGGTGACGTTGGGCAACCTGATGGGCTTGCTGTTGGGCTTTGCCTTGCTGTCCGACCACTTTGAGAAAAGCGGCATTCCGGCGCTGCTTCCGCGCTACCTCCCCGACGACTGGAAGGGCGGTTTTGTGATGCTGGTGCTGGTGTTTGTCATCTCCAGCTTCCTCGACAACATAGCCGCCGCCATGATTGGTGGCTCCATGGCGGCCGTGCTGTACCGCAAGCGCGTGCACATCGGTTTCCTGGCCGCCATCGTGGCCGCCAGCAACGCGGGCGGCTCGGGCAGCGTGGTGGGCGACACCACCACCACCATGATGTGGATTGCCGGTGTTTCGCCGGGGCAGGTTTTTGAGTCCTATGTAGGGGCTGTTGTGGCGCTTGCCATTTTTGGCGTGATTGCGGCACGCCAGCAGCACGCACTGCAACCCATCATGAAAGACGCCGTGGCGGGGGCCCACCTGCATTGGGCGCGGCTGGCCATCGTTGCCATCATTTTGCTGGCGGCTGTGGCGGCCAATGTGTATTTCAACCTGCGCGATCCAGCGGTGCTGGGGCGGTTTCCGGTCATCGGCCTGGCGGTGTGGGCCGCGGTGCTGCTGACGACGCCGTGGCGCCGCCCCAACTGGAGCCTGTTGCCCGAAGCTGCGCGGGGCAGCGTGTTTTTGCTGTCGCTGGTGTTGTGCGCCTCGATGATGCCGGTGCAGCACCTGCCGGCCGCCAGTTGGCAAACTGCTTTCGGCCTGGGCATCGTGAGCGCCGTGTTCGACAACATTCCGCTCACCGCGCTGGCCTTGCATCAAGGTGGCTACGACTGGGGCTTTCTGGCCTATGCGGTCGGTTTCGGCGGCAGCATGCTGTGGTTTGGTTCGTCCGCAGGTGTTGCCCTTTCGAATATGTACCCCGAGGCCAAATCGGTCGGCGCGTGGGTCAAAGGCGGCTGGCATGTGGCGTTGGCCTATGTCGTCGGCTTTTTTGTCTTGCTGGCCGTGCTGGGCTGGCACCCTGACGCGCCCCGCGTGCGGCAAGCCGCGGCCCCTGCAACTACATCCACCATCGTTCATTCCCCCCACGAACCGGCCACACCCGCTTCGCCTCCACTCTGAGACCCTCATGAAGAAACCCAAAATCCTTGTTGCACGCGCCGTATTCCCCGAAGTCATTGCCCGCCTTGAGCAGCATTTCGAGGTCGAGTCCAACCAGAGTGATGAAACCTGGTCCAAGGCCCAGCTGACGGAGCGCCTCAAAGGCAAGGACGGCGCCTTCACCACCGGAGGCGACCGTATCGACGCCGAAGTGCTGGCCGCCTGCCCGGGCCTGAAAATGTGCGCCAACATGGCGGTGGGCTACAACAACTTCGACATCGACGCGATGACCGCCGCCGGCGTGCTGGCCACCAATGCACCTGACGTGCTGACCGAGACCACCGCCGATTTCGGTTTTGCGCTGCTGATGGCCACCGCCCGCCGCGTCACCGAGAGCGAACACTACTTGCGTGCCGGCAAATGGAACAAGTGGAGCTACGACATGTTCGCCGGCTCCGACATCCACGGCGCTACGCTGGGCATTCTCGGCATGGGCCGGATCGGGCAGGGCATTGCCAAGCGCGGCGCGCACGGCTTCGGCATGAAAGTGATTTATCACAACCGTTCACGGCTTGACGCCGCGCTCGAGGCTGAGTGCAAGGCCAGCTATGTCGGCAAAGACGAGTTGCTCAAGACTGCCGACCATCTGGTGCTGGTGTTGCCGTATTCGCCGGCTTCGCACCACACCATAGGCGCGGCTGAATTGGCCATGATGAAGCCGACCGCCACGCTCATCAACATCGCTCGCGGCGGCATCGTGGACGACGTGGCGCTGGCCGCTGCGCTGAAGGACAAGCGCATTTCCGCCGCCGGTCTCGACGTGTTCGAGGGCGAGCCCAAGGTGCACCCTGATCTGCTGACCGTGCCCAATGTCGTGTTGACGCCGCATATCGCCAGCGCGACCATTCCTACGCGCCTGGCCATGGCCAGCCTGGCCGCCGACAACCTGATCGCATTCTTTGGCGGAAAGAAGCCATTGACCCCCTTAAATCCTACAGTACTAGCTATCAAATAAATAGCGCTCAGGTAGACGCGGCACAATATGACGTCATAACAATCTACAAACCAGCTCTGAGACACTGAATCCATGGAACCCTGGTTGATCTTCGCCCTGGCCTTGCTGGTGGCCAACCTGCTGCTGCTGGTCTGGCTGCTGGTGCGCAAGCCCGCCGCGCCTTCGGACGCTGGCCGCGCTGAGTTGCTGGCCGGCATGGCGGCAGGCCACGACAAGCTCGAACGCGAGCTGCGGCGCGAGATCGGCGACAACTCGCGCGCCAGCCGCCAGGAGCTGGCCACCACCTTCGCCACCTTCCAGCAAACGCTGGTGCAGCAAAGCGCCGAAGCTATCCGCACGCAGAACACACAGATCGACGCGTTTGCGCAGCAACTCACCCTGCTGCAGAAAACACTGTCGGACACTTTGACCACGCAGCTTCAGTCCGTCAGCGAATCAAACGCGCGCCGCATGGTGGAAGTACGCGAAACACTGGAAAAGCAACTCGCGCAACTGCAGCAGACCAACTCGGCCAAGCTCGACGAGATGCGAAAGACGGTCGACGAAAAACTGCAGACCACGCTGGAGACGCGCCTGGGCGAAAGCTTCAAGCAGGTGGCCGACCGGCTTGAGCAGGTGCACAAGGGCCTCGGCGAAATGCAGACGCTGGCGCAGGGCGTGGGCGACCTCAAGCATTTGCTGACCAATGTGAAAACGCGCGGTATCTTCGGCGAAGCGCAGCTGTCGGCCTTGCTGGAGCAGGTCTTTACGGTTGACCAGTACGCGGCTCAGGTCATTACGCGCCGTGGCGGCAAAAATCCAGTCGACTTCGCCATCAAGCTGCCCGGCCGGTCTGATTCGGGCGAGCCGCTGTGGCTGCCGATTGATGCGAAATTTCCCAATGAAGATTACGAGCGCCTGCTGGATGCACAGCAGCGCGCCGATGTGCTGGGTGCGGAAGTCGCCGGCAAGGCGTTGGAAGTGCGCATTCGCAATGAAGCGAAGTCGATCTCCGAAAAATACATCGAGCCGCCGTACACCACTGACTTTGCGATTCTTTTCTTGCCTACCGAAGGACTTTATGCCGAAGTGCTGCGGCGCCCAGGGTTGATGGAAAGCCTGCAGCGCGACCACCGGATCACGCTGGCCGGCCCCACCACGCTGCTGGCCATGCTTAATTCGCTGCAGATGGGTTTTCGCACGCTGGCGCTCGAAAAGCGTTCGAGTGAAGTCTGGCAAGTTCTGGGTGCAGTGAAGACAGAGTTCGGCAAGTTCGGTGACGTATTGGCCAAAGTGAAATCGCAAACCGAAACGGTGCTCAACACCCTGAGCAGCGCCGAGCAGCGCAGCCGCGTCATGGGCAAGGCTTTGCGTAACGTTGAAGCCTTGCCCGAAACTGATTCCGCCCGCCTGCTTCCCCCCGACCCCTTTGATAAAGACCTGGACAACCTTTGATGCACATCGCATGACCTGTGCCTCATGACGCCTGAACTCGCACGTCTGATCGTGGCGCAGATCTGCCTGCACGCCTGTATGGCGGGCACTCGCATGGCGGCGCCGCTGCTGGCGCTGCGCGAAGGCTACAGCCCGGCGGCCGTCGGTGTGCTGCTGGCGCTTTTTGCACTGACGCAGGTCTTTCTGGCCTTGCCCGCCGGCCGCTTTGCCGACCGCCACGGCCTGCGCCGGCCCATCAGCTACAGCGTGTTTGCCGCCGTGCTGGGTGCGGGTGCAGCGGTGGCGTTCCCGATTTTTCCGGTGCTATGTTTTGCGGCGCTGATGACCGGCGGCGCCACCGGCGCGGCGGTGATCTCGCTGCAGCGCCACGTGGGGCGTGCGGCAGTGGGCGCACTGCAGTTGAGGCAGGTGTTTAGCTGGCTGGCGATCGGGCCGGCGGTGTCCAACTTTATCGGGCCTTTTTCGGCCGGCTTGCTGATTGACCACGTGGGCGCCATGCCAGGCAGCACATCGGGTTACCGCGCGGCGTTCTTGCTGATGGCGATTTTGCCGATGGCCAGCTGGTTCCTGGTGCGCAAGACGCGCGAGCTGCCGCCGGTGATCGCTGCCAGCGGTGGCCCGCAGCCCAAAGCCTGGGATCTGCTGCGCCAGGCCACGTTTCGCCGCCTGATGATGGTGAACTGGTTTTTGTCCTCGTGCTGGGACGTGCATACCTTTGTGGTGCCGGTGCTGGGCTTTGAAAGAGGCATCAGCGCTTCGGTGATCGGCACCATCCTCGGCTCTTTTGCCGTGGCTGCGGCCCTGATTCGCATGGTGATGCCGCTGGTCGCTGCCCATTTGCGCGAGTGGAAGGTGCTGGCCACCTCCATGCTCATCACGGCGGTGCTGTTTGGCATTTACCCGCTCATGCATTCGGCGATTGGTATGGGCGTGTGTTCCATCCTGCTCGGGCTGGCGCTGGGCATGGTGCAGCCCATGGTCATGAGCATGCTGCACCAGATCACCCCGGAGGCGCGGCACGGCGAAGCGCTGGGGCTGCGGCTGATGGCGATCAATGCCTCCAGCGTGGTGATGCCCATGCTGTTCGGTACGGCCGGTGCGCTGGTGGGGATTACCGGGGTGTTCTGGGCCACCGGCACCCTGGTGGGTTTTGGCTCGCGGGCGGCCTGGCTGCTCAAGGACAGCATGCCCGCGCACGCCGGGCACGAGCCCTAAAGCCTGAAGCCTAGAGGCGGTAGAAGTCCTTGATCAGGTCCCAGGCGACCTGCGGGTCGTCTACATACTGAAAGAGCTTCAGGTCGTTGGGCGATATCACGCCTTCTTCCACCAGCATGTCGGTGTTGAGCAGGCTTTTCCAGTACTTGCTGCCAAAAAGAATGATGGGCACCGGCTTGGCCTTGCGGGTTTGCACCAGCGTCACGACTTCAAAGAGCTCGTCCAGCGTGCCGAAGCCGCCCGGAAACACCACCAGCGCCTTGGCGCGCATCATGAAGTGCATCTTGCGCAGGGCGAAATAGTGGAACTTGAACGACAGCTCGGGCGGCACATAGGGATTGGCGGCCTCTTCCATGGGCAGGGCGATCGCCAGGCCCACACTGAGCCCACCGGCTTCGTGCGCGCCGCGGTTGGCCGCCTGCATGATGCCGGGGCCGCCACCGGTGCAGATAAAGAGCTTCTTTTCGGACGGCTTGTCTTCGCTGTACCGCGCCACCAGCTTGCCGAAGGCGCGGGCTTTCTCGTAGTAGTGAGCATTGCGTGCCAGCTTGCGTGCACGGTCTATCACTTCGGCGTCGCCGCCGGCCTCGGCTTCAGCCACCATGGTCACTGAGTCTTCTTCGCTGCGAAACCGGGCGCTACCGAAAACCACCACCGTGTTTTCAATGCCGTGGGCTTGCTGCTCCAGGTCGGGCTTGAGCAATTCGAGCTGGAACCGGATGCCGCGCGTTTCGCGCCGCAGCAAAAACTCCGGGTCGGCAAAGGCCAGCCGCGAGGCGTCGGCCTCCAGTGGATTGCCCTCACTTGAGTGGGCTTGCAATGCGGCCCAGGCATCGGCCAGGCGGGGTGCCTCGATATCGCGTGTTTTGTTGTTCATGGCTTTATTGTGATGGAGTTGACCCAAGGGTAGCGCCGTTGGTTCCTGGGCAACAAAAAAGGCTCCCTGAGGAGCCTTTTTTTTGAGGGAATGCCGAAGCGGCATTCAAAGTGGCATTTACACGCGCTTGCGGTATTCGCCGGTGCGGGTGTCGATTTCAACCAGGTCGCCCTGGGCCACAAAAATCGGCACGCCGATTTCAAAGCCGGTAGCGAGCTTGGCGGGTTTCAGGACCTTGCCGGAGGTGTCGCCCTTGACGGCGGGTTCGGTCCAGGTGATTTCGCGCTGAACGCTGGTGGGCAGCTCGACCGAGATGGCCTTGCCGTCGTAGAACACGACTTCCAGTTCCATGCCGTCTTGCAGGTAGTTGAGCGAGTCGCCCATGTTTTCGGCCTCGACTTCGTACTGGTTGTACTCGGAGTCCATGCAGACATACAGCGGGTCGGCGAAGTAGGAGTAGGTGCAGTCCTTTTTGTCCAGGATGACCTGGTCGATCTTGTCGTCGGCCTTGAATACCACTTCGGTGTTGAAGTTGGCGACCAGGCTTTTGAGCTTCATGCGCACGGTGGCGGAATTGCGGCCGCCGCGGCTGTATTCGGTCTTGAGCACCACCATGGGGTCTTTGCCGTGCATGATGACGTTGCCGGCGCGGATTTCTTGAGCGATTTTCATAGCAGTTTCACTGAGGTAGGCCGCTAAACGCTTGCATCGGTGTGCAGGTTCCGCGGCGGGTTGTGCAGGACGCCAAAGTCTGGGTGCCCTTCGGGCTGGCCTGCAAAGCCTTCTATTTTAACGTTTTTTTGCCACAAAACCGAGCAGGCGGGTGGCTAGGTCGTCCTGAGCCATCAGGCGCCCACGTGCTGCGTGTGTGGCCGCCTGCCAGGCCGGCAAGTCGACAGGCAGGGACGCCGGGCCGCCTGCGGTGGGTGGCGGCGCTGTTTTGGCGTTCCAGACTGCGTGAAACGCCCGCAGCGAAAGGGGCGCTTCCAGCATGTCCAGGAAAGCCTGCAGCTTGGCCAGATGGGCGTCGTCGTGCTGCGGGTAGATCTGCCAGACGAAGGGTTTGCCGGCCCAGAGCGCCCGCACCGGCGAGTCTTCGCCGCGCACAAAATTCAGGTCACAGGCCCAGAGCAGGTGGTCGAATTCAATTTGCTCCAGCACTGGGAGGTATGAAATTGATAGCGGCTTACCCGCGCCAATATTTGGCTGGAGACCTTTTTTATCCTCAACAATGGCTCGCACCGCATTGGCGGCGCGCCCCGCGGCTACCAGCAACCGCACCGGTTTTCCCTCCAGGCCATGCCCTGCAAATCGTGTCAGCAGGCTTTCAAGCGCAGCGGGCTCATAGCAAAAAAGGGACACCAGCGTTTCACCATTCCAGGCGATGCCTTGGGTTTTGAGCCAAGCGGCGCGGTCAAAGCGTTGCTGCCTGTCCTGCAGGCCGGATTCCCGCAGCAGCCCGCCTGTGTCGGCTGTAAAGCCCGGGTAGAAGAACCATTTGATCCAGCCCGATGCCGGGCCGCTTTGCACGGGGGAGGGCATGGCGTGGTAGCGCTCCACATAGGCTTCGGCGGACAGGTACTCCAGGTTGATCCATACAGGTTTTGTGCCTGTGGCCCTTGCCGCATCTGCGCAAGCAGCTATGAATTCAGGAGCAATGTCGCAGCCGAAGGCTTCCACCAGAACGTCACTCGGGTGCTGTGCAAACCCCGCGGCGGCCAGATCCAGCGGCGTGCCGTCCTGCGGCCAGGGCAGCACGCGAACGCCTTCGCACCCTGCGGGCGCCATCCAGCCCAATGCGGTGGCGTCGTCTGCCCACAATCGCACGGCGTGGCCGCGCGTGGCAAGGTCGGCGGCCAGGCGCCAGCACACGCCAATGTCCCCGAAGTTGTCGATGACTTTGCAAAAAATGTCCCACTGCAGGCGGCGATTCATGAAAGGATTGTCCACAATACGGCCAGTTGCCCCATTTCAGCCCATGACCAAAGCCCACGAATTCGACCCCCAACTGCTCAGTGAAGTCGCCGCCTTGCCCGCCTTGCCCGGCGTGTACCGCTACTTCGATGCGGAGGGCGGCGTACTGTATGTCGGCAAGGCGCGCAACCTGAAGAAACGGGTCTCCAACTATTTCCAGAAGAACCACGGCGGCACGCGCATCGGCCACATGGTGACCAAGATCGTCCGCATGGAGACCACGGTGGTGCGCTCCGAAGCTGAAGCGCTGCTGCTGGAAAACAACCTGATCAAGACGCTCAACCCGAAATACAACATCCTGTTTCGGGACGACAAGAGCTATCCCTACCTCAAGCTGACGGGCGCACGCGCGCCGGAGGAGGGCGCTGCGCCCACGGGGGCCGTCTTTCCGCGTATTGCCTACTACCGCGGCGCGGTCGAGAAAAAGCACCGCTACTTCGGCCCTTACCCCAGCGCCTGGGCAGTGAAAGACACCATCTTGCTGCTGCAAAAGGTGTTCAGGCTGCGCACCTGCGAAGACACGGTGTTCAACAACCGCACGCGGCCCTGTCTGCTGTACCAGATCAAGCGCTGCTCCGCCCCCTGCGTGGGCCATGTGTCGCCCGAGCAGTACGCGCTGGACACGGCCAATGCCGAGCGCTTTTTGCAAGGCCAGGCCCAGGACATCCTGACTGAGCTCGAGAAAAAAATGCTGGTGCATGCCGAGAAGCTGGAATTCGAGCAGGCCGCGGAGTTGCGCAACCAGATGTCGGCGCTGTCCAAGGTGTTGCACCAGCAGTCCATGGAAATCGGCGGCGACAAGGACGTCGACATCCTCGCGGTGAAAGTGCAGGGCGGCAAGGCTTGTGTGAATCTGGCCATGGTGCGCGGCGGCCGCCATCTGGGCGACAGGGCGTACTTTCCGAGCCATGTGGAGAACGCCACCGATGTCGCGGCGCTGGATGCCGAGATCGATGCGGATGCCCAGCAGGCTGCGCAAGCCGAAGCGGGTGGTGAAGGCGCGGCTGTGGCGCCTGTGCCAGCAACTGTCGGCAAGTCGCTGGAGGCGCTGGTGCTGGAAGCCTTTATCGCGCAGCATTACATCGACGTACCCGTTCCTCCTACCCTGGTGTGCAGTGAGCCGGTGGACAAAGAACTGATGGAGGCGCTGAGCGCGCAGACCGGCACCAAGGTCACGGCCATCCACCAGCCGCGCGAGCAGCGCCGCATCTGGCTGGAGATGGCGCAGAAAAACGCCGGGCTCCAGCTGGCTCGCTTGCTGGCGGAACAAGGTTCTCAGCAGGCACGCACCCGTGCGCTGGCCGAGGCGCTCGATTTGCCGCTCGATAACCTGGACACGCTGCGCATCGAATGTTTTGACATCTCGCACACCGCGGGTGAGTCGACGCAGGCATCGTGCGTGGTGTTCCAGGAGCACAAGATGGTCAACAGCGAGTACCGCCGCTATAACATCGAGGGCATCACACCAGGAGACGACTACGCCGCCATGCGCCAGGTGCTGACGCGCCGCTACACCCGCCTGGCCGAAGCCGCGCGCAACGGTGAGGCCAAGCTGCCCGACCTGGTGCTGGTCGACGGCGGCAAGGGGCAGGTCTCTATGGCGCGCGAAGTGTTCGAGGAACTGGGGCTGGACCTGGGACTGATCGCCGGCGTCGAAAAAGGCGAGGGCCGCAAGGTCGGCCTGGAAGAGCTGGTATTTGCCGACGGGCGCGACAAGGTCTATTTAGGGCGGGATTCAGCGGCGCTGATGCTGATTGCGCAGATCCGCGATGAGGCCCACCGCTTCGCTATCACCGGCATGCGGGCCAAGCGGGCCAAGGTGAGGGTGGGCGGCAGCAAACTCGAGGACATCGCGGGCATAGGCCCCAAGCGGCGCGCCAGCTTGCTGCAGCGCTTTGGCGGCATTCGCGGCATCGCTTCGGCCAGCGCCGAAGACATCGCCACGGTGGACGGCATTTCGAAGGACCTGGCGGAAGAAATCTACCGCGCCTTGCACTGATCGTCTCGCCAGTTCGTCATGTGATCCACCGAGCGGGCAGACGTATTTGAGCAACGGAAGCTCCCCTTTTGGTGCGCTTTAACCCGGCACCCGGCAGGCTGGGGGCGGCTCGTGCCAAAATCGGGCCATGTTTCTGACCATCCCCACGCTGATGACCTGGACCCGCATCGTTGCGATTCCGCTGATCGTGGGGGTGTTCTACCTGAACATCGCCCCGGCGGACCGCAACCTGATTGCGACCGTGATGTTCGTGGTGTTCGCCGCGACCGACTGGCTGGACGGCTTTCTGGCTCGCAAACTCAACCAGACTTCTTCCTTCGGCGCCTTCCTCGATCCGGTGGCCGACAAGTTTCTCGTTTGCGCCTCTTTGCTGGTGCTGGTCCACTTGCAGCGTGCCGACGTGTTTGTCGCGCTCATCATCATCGGCCGCGAAATCGCCATCTCTGCACTGCGCGAATGGATGGCATTGATAGGCGCCACCAAAAGTGTGGCTGTGCACATGATCGGCAAGGTCAAGACCACGGTCCAGATGGTGGCCATTCCCTTCCTGCTGTTTGACGGCACGCTGTTCGGTGTGATCAACACGCATGTGTGGGGAACCTGGCTGATCTGGATCTCGGCGATTCTCACGGTCTGGTCCATGATTTATTACCTGCAAAAGGCCATTCCGGAAATCCGGGCAAGGGCCAAATAGTTCTGCCGTCAGTTTTGCCGTTTTAAGGCTCCCGTCCTTGAGTTCTTCCTCTTCTTCTCCCGGCGCGCTGCTTCGGGCCATGCCCGCCGTGTTCGTCCTGATCTGGAGCACCGGCTTTATCGTTGCCAAGTACGGCCTGCCTTACGCACCGCCGCTGACCTTCCTTGCCGTCCGCTACTTCCTGTCCATCGTCTGCTTTCTGGTCTGGATAGCTCTCGCCCGCGCCGCTTGGCCGCAAAGCCGCCAGCAGTGGCTGCACCTGGCCGTGACAGGTGTGCTGATGCACGCGGCTTATCTTGGCGGCGTCTGGGTTGCCGTCAAGGCCGGCATGGGGTCGGGTCTGACGGCGCTTGTCGTGGGCCTGCAACCCGTGCTGACGGCGCTGTGGGTGTCCTGGGTAGCGCGGGCGGGTGAGGGCGAGGAGGGCGCCAAAGTCAGCGCCCGTCAGTGGGCCGGCCTGGCACTGGGCCTGGGTGGCTTGCTGCTGGTGGTCTCGCGCAAATTCGGCACGGGCACCGAGGTCACAGCGTTGACGCTGGCCTGCACCGTGTTCGCCCTGTTCAGCATCACGGCCGGAACGCTCTATCAAAAGCGCTTCATGAAGCCCACCGATGTGCGTACGGCCAATGTGATTCAGCTGGCGGCAGCCTTCCTGGTGACCTTGCCCCTGGCATTGTTCGAAACCGAGGCAATTACATGGAACGCCCATTTCCTGGGCGCCATGGCGTGGTCGGTGCTGGCGCTGACCTTGGGAGGCAGCTCACTGCTTTACCTGCTGATCCAGCGCGGCGCAGCGACTTCGGTCACCAGCCTGCTTTATCTGGTGCCCCCTACGACTGCCCTGATGGCGTGGATGCTGTTTGACGAGCCTATCACCGTGATCACCATCATCGGCACGGCCGTCACGGCGCTTGGCGTGAGCCTCGTGGTGAGACCCGAGAAGCCGCGGGCCGCGTAGTTTTCCAGGGCGTACTCTGGAATTGGGCTACCAGGTAATCGATCAGCAACCGAATGCGCCTGGGCTGGTCTGTGCGATAGGGCGCCAACCAGTGGACATCGGCATCGGGCATCGAATAGGCCGGCAGCACGCGCACCAATTCTCCTGATGCCAGTTGAGGTGCGATGTCCCACAGGCTGCGCAGCATGATGCCGCGGCCATCCACGCACCAGTCACGCACCAGTTCGCCCGAATTGCTGGACAGCGGGCCGTGAACCCGCACCCGAACAGGCGCCTTGTCGCGTTCCCGGTGCAGAGGCCAGACATCAAAGCGCCGGCCTGAGGTGTTGCCGTTTTCACGCACGATCAGGCAGGCGTGGTCCTGCAGCGCTTCAAGGCTGGCCGGGGTACCGTGCTGCTTGATGTAGCGCGGCGAGGCGACGAGGACGCGCTGATTGCGTGCCAGGCGCCGTGACACCCATTGCGCAGCCTGCCGGCCCTCGACCGACCAGAGCCAGACGGCGCCGTCAAAACCCTCAAGCGCCAGGTCGGGCAATTGTTCGGTGAGCTGCAGCTGGACTTCGATGCGCGGATAGCGCTCCTGAAAGCTGGCAAGCGCCGGTCCCAGCCACAAGCGCCCAAATCCGAAGGTGGCGACCAGACGGATCAGGCCCGTCGGTTCTGCCTTGCGCTCCTGCAGTTCTGACTCAAGCGCAATGAAGCCCTGCAGCAGGACATATGCGCGTTCGCACACGGTCTCTCCTTCGGCGGTGGGGCTGACGCGCCGCGTGGTCCGTTGAAAGAGGCGTTGCCCCAATTTGGCCTCCAGGGCCGCGAGCCGTTTGGTCACGACCGGCGGCGCCACGTCGAGGGCGAGTGCGGCAGCGCTCAGGCTTCCGCCGTCGCGAACCGCCAGAACAAGTTCAAGGTCACTGCGTTCCATTTATGCCAAAAAGGAAATAATTGATTGCCGGATTATTGCTTGAATTCATTCGGGATGCTCGACAGAATCAGTCTCATAACGAACAGGAGACTCGCATGCCATTCATTGACCCTCATCTCAAGGTGAGCCGCTCGTTGCTCTGCCGTGCCGCCTGGCTTGCCTTGATGTGCATCGCTGCTCCGGCCTGGAGCCAGGGTTTTCCGGACAAACCCATCCGCCTGGTGGTGCCCTATGCGCCCGGCGGCAGTGCGGACATCGCGGCCCGGCTGATCTCCGACGAATGGGGCAAGCGGCTCGGGCAACCGGTGGTGGTGGACAACCGGGCCGGCGCTTCCGGCAACCTCGGCATGGATGCCGTTGCCAAGTCGCGTGCGGATGGCTACACGCTGTCACTCAATACGGTGTCGCAGGCGATTAATCCATCACTCTTTGGGCGGCTGCCCTTTGACACGCTGAAGGACCTGAAAGCGGTGGGCACCGTCGCCACGTCGCAGCACGTGCTGGTGGTCAACAACCAGGTGCCTGCCAAAACCGTTCGTGAGCTGGTGGCGCTCGCCAAAGCCGGGCCTGGCAAGCTCTCATTCGGCTCTGCGGGAACCGGCAGCACCTTTCATATGGCGGCAGAATTGTTCAAGGCTGAATCGAATACCTTCATTCTTCATGTTCCCTACCGGGGCGGCGGGCCAGCCTTGATCGACACCATCTCCGGACAGGTCGACATGAGTTTTCCCGTACTTTCCGCAGCGCAGCAACACGTGGTGGGCGGCAAGCTGAGGGCACTGGCGGTGACCGGGCCGAAGCGCTCGCCCATCCTTCCCGAGGTGCCGACCATGGCCGAAGCCGGGCTGGCGAACTACGTGTTTGAAACCTGGTTTGTGGTGAGCGCGCCTGCCGCGACGGCGCAAGACACGCTTGGCAAACTTAATCGCACCCTGAACGAAACGCTGAATGCGCCCGAGGTTCGGGCGCGCCTGACGCGTGAAGGTTTTGATGCTTGGCCGCAAACACCCTGGCAGTCCGATGCACTGATCCGGTCAGAATATGAGCGCTGGAAGAAATTGGTGACACAAAAGGGAATCAAGGCTGACTGATGTTTGAAGGATTTTCGTCACGCGATGTTGAGGGCCCTGCGGGAAACTTGCGCACCCTGCAAGGTGGCAGCGGCGCGCCTTTGCTGCTGCTGCATGGTCATCCGCAAACCCATGTGATGTGGCACGCAGTGGCCGGTGAGTTGGCCAAGGTGTTCACCGTGGTCATGATGGATTTGCGCGGTTACGGAGATTCGGTCCGGGCCGCCAGTGACGCGGCGCATCAGACCTATTCCAAGCGTGCCATGGCGCAGGACGCCATGGCTGTCATGAAGGCCTACGGGTTCGAACGCTTTCAGGTGCTGGCCCATGACCGCGGCGCACGGGTGGCGCATCGCCTGGCGCTTGATCATTCGGGTGCAGTAGAGAGTCTCATGCTGCTGGACATCGCCCCGACACTGGCCATGTATGAGAACACTACGGATGCATTTGCACGCGCGTACTGGCACTGGTTCTTCCTGATCCAGCCGCCGCCACTGCCAGAAGCATTGATCGAGTCCGACCCGGTGCGCTATGTACGTAGCGTAATGGGCAAGCGCCATGCGGGCCTTGCCGCTTTTGCGCCCGCTGCGTTGGCCGAGTACGAACGCTGCGCGCAGATACCCGGCACCGCCGAGAGCATCTGCGAAGACTACCGGGCCGCCGCCACCGTTGACCTGGCGCACGATCGCGCGGATGTTGCGGCCGGCCTGCGCCTGGAGCCGCCGCTGCGGGTGCTATGGGGCGAGCACGGCGCGGTGGGTCATTGTTTTGATGTACTGAGTCTCTGGCGGGAGCGCGCGAAGGATGTTTCGGGCCGGAGTCTGCCATGCGGGCACTACATCGCAGAAGAAGCGCCGGCGTTGTTGCTGGCCGAGGCACTGGATTTTTTCAAGCCCTGAATCAACGGCCTTTAAAAGGGCACACCGAAGTCAACCCAATCCAACCCAATTCAAAAGGATCATCATGAGCAAGAGCATTGGAAAAAAACGCATCGCAGTTATCGCAGGCGACGGCATTGGCAAAGAGGTCATGCCCGAAGGCGTGCGCGTGCTGGAGGCCGCGGCCTCTAAATACAACATTGATCTTCAGTTTGATCACTTCGATTTTTCTAGCTGGGACTACTTTGAAAAGCACGGCAAGATGATGCCGGATAACTGGAAAGACCAGATTGGCGGGCACGACGCGATCTATTTCGGTGCCGTGGGATGGCCCGAGAAGATTGCCGATCACGTTTCGCTGTGGGGTTCGCTGCTGCTGTTCAGGCGTGAGTTCGACCAGTACATCAATCTGCGGCCGGCACGGCTGATGCCCGGCATCATTGCGCCGGTTGTCCGGCGTGATGGCAGCGCGCGCCAGCCTGGCGAGATAGATTTTTACATCGTCCGTGAAAACACCGAGGGCGAGTACTCCAGCATTGGCGGGCGGGCTTTTCCGGGGACGGAGCGTGAGTTTGTCCTGCAGGAATCGGTCTTCACCCGCATCGGCGTAGATCGGGTATTGAAGTTCGCGTTCGAGTTGGCGCAGTCGCGGCCGAAGAAGCACCTGACCAGTGCAACGAAGTCCAACGGCATTTCTATTTCCATGCCCTACTGGGACGAACGTGTGGCCGAGATGGCCAAAAGCTATCCAGGCATTCAGCTGGATAAATTTCACATCGACATCCTGACCGCTCATTTTGTACAGCGCCCCGACTTCTTCGATGTGGTCGTGGCAAGCAATCTTTTCGGTGACATCCTGAGCGATCTGGGGCCGGCCTGCACGGGCACCATAGGCATTGCGCCCAGTGCCAACCTGAACCCTGAGCGAAAGTTTCCCTCGCTGTTCGAGCCGGTGCATGGCTCGGCTCCCGACATTGCGGGCCGCAACATTGCCAACCCCATCGGGCAAATGTGGTGCGGCGCCATGATGCTGGAGTTCCTGGGGCACAAGGACGCGCATGACGGGATCCTCGCTGCAATTGAAAAGGTGTTGAGCCCTGGAAGCGGTGCGCCGCGCACGCCGGACCTGGGCGGCAAAGCCGGGACGACAGATCTTGGCAAGGCCGTCGCCGAGGCCCTGTCCGCGTCCTGAAATCGCCATAAAGTCGGTTTTTGTCAAGCATGAAAATTACACATCATGCTTACGATTAAGTCCTGAAAGCGTTAAAAAAGCGTCTAGAATCCGCCTCCGCACGTTGTAAAAACTTGCTGCTGTATTGACAGGTTAGAAGTCCATGGCTCTAATTGGAATCAGCAGAAGATCTGCACATGCCGCTCCCGCTGACACGTTCACCACAGTGTCCCGGGAGATATTTTTTAGAGACAACCAGATTAACTTTTTTTATCAACGAGGGGCTCCTTGTGAACAAGACCGAACTGATCGAGCACATTGCCAAGCATGCTGATATTTCCAAAGCTGCCGCCACGCGCGCGCTGGAGTCAACCATTGGCGCTGTGAAAACAACCCTGAAAAAAGGAGGCTCCGTGTCTCTGGTGGGTTTTGGCACTTTCGCGGTGGGCAAACGCGCTGCGCGCACCGGTCGCAACCCGCGTACCGGCGATGCGATTAAAATCAAGGCAGCCAAGGTTCCAAAATTCCGTCCGGGCAAGGCCCTCAAGGATGCTTTGAACTGAGATAAACGTTTGACGTGGGGTGCTTAGCTCAGTTGGTAGAGCAGCGCCCTTACACGGCGTAGGTCGGCGGTTCGAGCCCGTCAGCACCCACCACCCACGAAAAAAAGGCGAACAAGGTTCGCCTTTTTTGTTGTTGGGCCCGGTTTTTGTCCGTTAGCAGTCGTACAGGGAATTCGAGATGTTTGATTTCGTTCGCAAGCACACCAAAATCGTCATGGTGCTGCTGTTTTTGCTGATCGTGCCGTCCTTTGTGTTGTTCGGCCTCGATGGCTATAACAGGTCCAGGGATCAGGGAGCGGTGGTTGCCAAGGTAGACGGCAAAGACATCATCCAGTCGGACTGGGACCGAGCCCATCAGAGCGAAGTTGAAAGGCTGCGTGTCTCCATGCCTTCGCTGGATCCCAAGCTGCTGGACTCGCCTGAAGCTCGCTATTCCACTCTGGAGCGCCTGGTGCGTGAGCGTGTGATCGCGGCGGCAGCGCATATCACCGACAATGACCTTGCGCGTGAGCTGCAAAAAATACCCGAAATCGCTGCGCTCCCGCGGGCGCCCGATGGCAGACTCGATATGGAGCGTTATCGGCAGTTGCTGGCATCACAAGGTCTAACGACTGAAGCCTTCGAAGCCAACGTGCGGGCCAGCCTGCCGAGTCGCCAGGTGATGGGCGGCATTGGAGCCACCAGTTTCTCCACGAATGCTTCGGCTGATTTGTCGCTAAATGCCTACTTTGAAAAGCGTGAAATCCAGTTGGCCCGTTTTAATGTCCCTGATTTCGCCGCCAAGCTCACGCCGACGGATGCTGATCTGGAGCAGTTTTACAAAACCAACGAAAAACTCTTTCAGGCGCCCGAGCAAGCCAGCATTGAGTATGTGCAGCTTGACCTGGATACCGTCAAGAAAGGCTTGACCGTCAATGAAGCAGACCTCAAGACCTACTATGAGCAGAACGCCCAGCGGCTCAGCGGCACCGAGGAGCGCCGGGCCAGTCACATCCTGATAACGTCGCCCAAAACCGCATCTGCGGCCGATCGCGAAAAGGCCAAGGCGAAGGCACAGGAGTTGCTGGCGCAGGTGAAAAAAGCGCCCGATACCTTCGCTGATGTAGCGCGCAAGAATTCGCAGGACACAGGTTCCGCACCCAATGGCGGTGACCTTGATTTCTTTGCCCGCGGTTCCATGGTCAAGCCTTTTGAGGATGCCGCTTTTGCCATGAAAAAGGGCGACGTCAGCGATGTGGTGGAGTCCGAGTTCGGCTATCACGTCATCAAGCTGACCGACATCAAGGCGCCCAAGCAGCGCAGCTTTGACGAGATGAGGCCAGAACTGGAGGCCGAGCTGAAGAAGCAGCAAGCCCAGAAGAAGTTTTCGGAAACTGCTGAAGTTTTTACCAACGGTGTTTATGAGCAGTCCGACAGCCTCAAGCCCGTTGCGGATCGCCTGAAACTGGAAATCAAGTCGGCCGCCAAAGTCACACGCCAGCCTGGGGCCGGCGCTACCGGCGCGCTGGCAAACCCGAAATTCCTGGGCGCACTGTTTGCGCCCGATGCGATCGAGAAAAAGCGCAATACGGAGGCCGTTGAAGTGGCGCCCAGCCAGCTCGTCTCTGGCCGTATCGTGCAGTACACGCCGGCGCGTACCCAACCCTTTGCCGAAGTGAAGGAAGTGGTGCGCCAGCGCTGGCTGGCCCAGCGCGGCGCGGAAGAAGCCCGCAAGGAAGGCGTTGCCAAGCTGGCCGCCTGGAAGGCCGCGGCGGCCTCGGCCACCGGTTTTTCCGCGCCGGTTGTCGTGTCGCGGGAGCAAACGCAGCAATTACCCAATCCCGTCATCGATGCGGCGTTGCGCGCCGACCCGGGTACTTTGCCGGCTTTCGTCGGCGTTGATCTGGGCGCCTCGGGTTATGCCATCGTCAAGGTGGAGAAAGTGGTGCCTCGCGATAGGCCGATTGAAGCTGCCTCCAAGCAGCAGCGCGGCCAATATGCGCAGTGGTGGACATCGGCTGAGAACTTGGCCTATTACAACGGGCTGAAAGAGCGTTTCAAGGCTGAAATCCTGGTGGCCAAGCCGGAGCCGGCGAAGGCTAACGCGGAAGAAGTCGTGAAGCAGTAAACAGCAGCGGCTTTACCGCTATAATGCAGGGCTCCGGTGGCTGTAGCTCAGTTGGTAGAGTCCAGGATTGTGATTCCTGTTGTCGTGGGTTCGAGCCCCATCAGCCACCCCACTATTTGAAATCCCGCGCGCCGCCTGGCCCGCGGGATTTTTGCTTTGGCGAGTGTTGATACAAAATGGCCATGGATTTGCCGTTTTTGCCGGTGGCCGCATCGTCTGGGCGCGGCTTGTTGAGCGTTCAACCGAAATAGAAGGTCTTCACATCAAGAACTTGTTGCGTCATACCTCAGTCCCGTCATGTCACGCATAAGCGCCTGCATCAAACCACTGAGCTTTCTGGCCCCAGTCCTGCTGGGCTTGGGTGCACACGCGGCAGAAACCTGGCTGACCATCACGGGCGATCCCGGCAATTCTGCCAATCACTACATCCAGGTCAACCCCGCAGCTATCGATGTCAAGGACGATATGCGCGTTATTCCGGTCCGCGTCAATCGCGCCACGCTCTGGCGCACCAACGAGGGCATCCAGTTCCGCTCGGTCGATACGGAAGTGCAGATCGACTGCACCCAGCAAACCGCGCGGTACTTGAAGGCCTCGTTTTACGCGCAGCCTGACTTTCGCGGGCAGCCCTTCAAAGTGTCTGTCTATGCTGCTGACGACATACGCCCCATGGTATTCAAGGACATTACCGACAACCCCAACGCGCGGATCATCAAGGCGGCATGCGCGGCAAAAGGCGTGACCACCAATTGAGGCGCCGTCAGGGGCTCAGTTCACCATAACCAGCTTGCCCTTGACGCCGCGCGAGCCCATGTGGGCATACGCCGCTTTCAGCTCTGCCATGGGCATGGTGCGGTCAATCACCGGTTTGATCTTGCCTTGTGCATACCAGCCGGCCAGCTCGGCCATCATGGCGGCGTTGGCCTTGGGTTCGCGTTTGGCAAAGTCGCCCCAGAACACCCCCACGATGGACGCGCCCTTGAGCAGCGTGAGGTTCAGCGGCAGGGAGGGGATGGGGCCCGAGGCAAAGCCCACCACCAGGTAGCGGCCCCGCCATGCGATAGAGCGGAAAGCCGGCTCGGTAAAGTCTCCGCCCACCGGGTCGTAGATCACGTCCGGGCCCTTGCCTTCTGTCAGGGCCTTGATTTCATCGCGCAGGTTCTTCGTGGTGTAGTTGATGGTGGCGTCCGCCCCGATAGCGGTGCACAAGGCGCATTTTTCATCGGTCGATGCGGCGGCGATCACGCGGGCTCCGGCGGCTTTGGCGATCTGGATAGCCGCGGTGCCTACACCGCCTGCGGCGCCCAGCACCAGCACGGTTTCACCGGCCTTGAGTTGCGCGCGATCCATCAAGGCGTGCCAGGAGGTGGCGTAGATCATGATGAACGCGGCCGCATCGACGTGCGAGAAACCGGCAGGCAGGGGCATGCACAAAGCTGCGGGCGCGATGGTGTGTGTGCCGAAGCCGCCGGTGCCCGAGAGGCAAGCCACGTTTTGCCCCACCTGCAGGTGCTTGACACCTTCACCCACGGCCTGAATCACACCGGCATATTCGGAGCCCGGCACAAAGGGCAGAGGCGGCTTGATCTGGTATTTGTTCTGCACGATCAGCAGGTCGGGAAAGTTCAGGCTGGCCGCCTTGATTTCGATCAGGACTTCACCCGCCTTGGGCTGCGGTGTGGGCAGTTCTTTCCAGGTCAGGGCGTCTACGCCGGTGGGGTTTTCACAAAGCCAGGCTTGCATGAGATGTCTCCGATGAGGTGAGGGTGTGACAGCTGCCGACGGAAGGACGTGGGGGAAAACTGGGGGAGGGCGGCGCCTTCACTGCATCATAGGCAAAGCGGTGGCCCTCATGAAGCCCAAATACGCCCGGGCTGTCACGGCCGTGACCGTAAAATCACTCTATGAAAATTCTCATCTGCAATGACGACGGTTACCAGGCCTCCGGCATCATCGCCCTTTACGAAGCGCTCAAAACCATTGCAGATGTGGAGGTGGTGGCGCCCGAGCAGAACAACAGCGCCAAATCGAACGCACTGACTTTGCACTCGCCGATGTATGTACAGACGGCAGCCAATGGTTTTCGTTACATCAATGGCACGCCTGCGGACTGCGTCCATATTTCGCTGACCGGTTTGCTGGGTTACCGGCCCGACCTGGTGGTGTCCGGCATCAACAACGGTGCCAACATGGGCGACGACACGATTTACTCCGGCACAGTGGGCGCGGCCATGGAAGGCTACCTGTTTGGTATTCCGGCGATTGCATTTTCACAAACTGAAAAGGGCTGGGCGCATATTGACGTCGCCGCTCAGCGAGCCGCGGAGCTGGTGCGGCAGTTGATCCCGTCACTGGAAACCATCGCCGAGGGCGCCGAGCCGACTGTGCCGCCATGGTTGCTCAACGTGAATATTCCCAACTTGCCGGACGACCAGATCCAGGGCGTGAAAGTGGCCCGGCTGGGGCGCCGCCATGCGGCCGAGCGTGTCATCATGCAGACCAGCCCGCGCGGTGAAACCATGTACTGGATAGGCGGCGCGGGCCCGGCAAAAGAAGCCGGGGAGGGCACCGATTTTTACGCCACCAGCCAGAAGTTCATTTCCATCACGCCGCTGCAGGTGGATTTGACCGATCACGAGCGCTTGCCTTACTGGGCCCAGACTGCTGCCCGGCTGACGCAGTCGCACTAAAGGCCTGACGCATGAAACCCAGCCTCAAGCCGCCGTTCAACCCTTCGCTGAAGACACCCAAAGCCACCGACGCAGCAACGCGACCGGCGTTTCCGGTGCGCTTGAGGCCGGATGCCGGTGTTCCATCTGCTACAAAATTAGTAGCTGCTCAGGCACGTCCTGTGGGGGCTAGAGGCCCAAAAATCTTAAAAACTCCAGCGCCCGCAGCTCTGCCCGGCGGTGTCGGCCTCGATTCGCACGCGGTGCGCGCGCGCATGGTGGCCAAGCTGGCGGCGCAGGGCGTGAGCGATGCGCAGGTGCTGGCCGCTATGGGCGCAGTGGAGCGCCATCGTTTTGTCGACACCGCGCTGATCAACCAGGCGTATGAAGACACCAGCTTGCCGATCGGCCTGGGCCAGACCATCTCCAAGCCCAATGTGGTGGCCCGCATGCTCGAGTTGTTGCGTCATGGCGTGGCGGGCAAACTGGGCCGGGTGCTGGAGATCGGCACCGGTTGCGGTTATCAGGCCGCCGTGCTCAGCCATCTGGCCAGCGAGGTCTACAGCATCGAGCGGCTGCGCGGCCTGCACGACAAAGCCAGAGAGAACCTGCGGACTTTAAGGTTGCCCAATGTGCATCTGCTGTTCGGGGATGGCATGATGGGCTACGCCAAGGGCGCTCCTTATGCGGCCATCATTGCGGCGGCCGGTGGTGAAGCCATTCCCCCCGCCTGGATCGAGCAATTGGCCGTGGGCGGGCGCCTGGTGGCGCCCATGCAGACCCCCAGCGGTGCGCAGGCTCTGGTGGTGGTCGATAAAACCCCCCGGGGCGTGAAGCAGACTTTGCTCGAGGCGGTTCACTTTGTGCCTTTAAAATCAGGGACAAGCTGAGATCGGGACTGGCCGGCACCCCCATTGGGCTATTGGCCGGTAGAAGCGTTCAGCACCTGCACCTGCATCTGCATTTGCACCTGTCAGTCAAGATTGAAGACGAAAGAATCCATGAATCAAACCGTACGGTCAAACAGGGAAACAGCCCTGGTTGCCACAAGCCCAAGCGCCCCTCGCGGCGCCCGCTCATTGCTCGGCAGGATGGCCTTGCCGTGCGCATTTGCGGCGGTGCTGCTGATCGCGGCAGGTTGCGCGTCGCGCTCCCCTACCAATGCGCCGGTGGAAGACCGCGGTACCTTCGGGACGCGACCGGTGCCGGGTGCTGTGGACCCGGGCAACGTCAAGCAGTTGCCCGGCTTTGAGAACGCCGGCAAACCCGGCTACTACACCGTCAAGCCTGGCGACACCATGATCCGCATTGGTCTGGACAACGGCCAGAACTGGCGCGACATCGTGCGCTGGAACAACCTGGAGAACCCCAACATCATCGAAGTGGGCCAGGTTCTGCGCGTGGTGCCCCCCGCCGAGAGTACGGCAGTGGTAACCCGCCCTGTGGCGCCCGGATCGGCTGCTGCTTCGTCCACCCCTCCCGCCCAGGCCTCCAGCGCGGCAAAGCCGGCTTCAGCGCCCGCCAGCGCTACACCGACGCCGACGGTAGCGGGTGACGAAGACATTGCCTGGATCTGGCCAGCCCAGGGCAGTATGGTCGCGGGGTTTGACGAGGCCAAAAACAAGGGTCTGGACATCGCAGGCAAGCCTGGCGACGCCGTGATCGCCTCGGCCGACGGCCGCGTGGTGTATGCCGGAGCGGGCCTGCGCGGCTACGGCAACCTGATCATCCTCAAGCACAACAACACCTTCCTGACGGCCTATGCGCACAACCAGACCTTGCTGGTGAAAGAAGACCAGAGCGTCAAGAAGGGCCAGAAGATTGCCGAGATGGGCAACAGCGATGCCGACCGCGTGAAGCTGCATTTCGAAATCCGCCGCCAGGGCAAACCGGTGGACCCGGCCAAATACCTGCCTGCGAAGTAAGGTTTCGCGCGTTCAGCAAAAAAGGAGCCTCGCGTCAGCCGGGCTCCTTTTTCTTTGCCACGCCGTGGCGTGGCTTCAGTGTCAGTGCGGTTGCAAGATTTCGTCGTAGCCCCGGCCCTTGAACTCCAGCAAGTCCAGCCCGTGGCCAAACGGGTCCGCCAGCCCGGCGATGCGGCCCCACACGCGCTCGGCCACCGGCATCTCCAGCACCGCGCCATGCTGCTGCAGCCGCGCAACGGCGGTATCGATGTCATCCACCACAAAATCAAGATGAACAGGCGTCCAGTGGCGTTTGTAGCTGCGTACGCTTTCGCTGCCGGGGCCATTGGCAATGGGCCGCGTGCCTGGGGCATTGAAGAGCAGGTCAATCGGGCTGCCGGCGCCCAGAATCTCCACAAAATCGCTTTTGAAGCGACGGCCTACCTGCAGCCCCAGGCCTCCTGTGTAAAACGCGACGGCGCGGTCCATGTCGTCCACGTCAATGCAGATGCGAAGTTCCATGCTCATTCCTTTAGATCGTAAACAGGTTCTTGGGCGTTTAGAAAATGGTACCGCAGCCTGAGACAATTGGCCTATGACAGAAGAAAGCCAGAACAAGCGGCCTCCCGCAGCCGCAGACTACCCGCCGGACCTGCTCGAGGTCGAATCACTCGACATCGAAGCGCAGGGCATTGCCCACCGAGCCGACGGCAAGGTGGTCTTTATTGAAGGCGCCCTGCCTTTCGAGCAGGTGACCGCCAATGTCTACCGCAAGAAAAGCAGCTTTGAAAAAGCCATGGTAATGGCGATTCACCGCGAGTCATCCCAGCGCGTGCGCCCGGCGTGCCCTCATTTCGGCATGCATACCGGTGCCTGCGGCGGTTGCAAGATGCAGCACCTGCATGTGGGCGCGCAGGTGGCAGTGAAGCAACGTGTGCTTGAAGACAATCTTCAGCATATAGGCAAGCTCAAAGCGGACAACCTGCTGCGGCCCATTGAAGGGCCGGCCTGGGGCTACCGTTATCGCGCACGGCTGTCGGTGCGCTATGTGCGCAAGAAAGGCACGGTGCTGGTGGGGTTCCATGAGCGCAAGAGCAGCTATGTGGCCGACATGACCGAATGCCACGTGCTGCCCCGGCACGTCAGCGACATGTTGGTGCCGCTGCGTGAACTCATCGGCAGCATGGATGCGAAGGAAACGCTTCCGCAGATCGAACTGGCCTGCGGCGATGACGTAACGGCCATGGTGCTGCGTCACATGGAGCCGCTGAGCCAGGGCGACCTGGCTCGCCTGCGCGCGTTTGCCGTGGCGAACCCGGGCCTGCAGTGGTGGCTGCAGCCGGGCGGTCTGGAGACAGTGAAATTGCTCGATGACGCCGTGCAGGAATTGAGCTACGGTTTGCCGGAGTTCGGCGTCACCATGCCCTTCAAGCCGACCGATTTCACCCAGGTCAACCCGCACATCAACCAGGTGCTGGTTTCGCGTGCGCTGCGCCTGCTGGCTGTGCAAGCTGATGAGCGGGTCATTGACTGGTTCTGCGGCCTGGGCAATTTCACGCTGCCGCTGGCCACACGCGCTCGTGAAGTGCTGGGCATTGAGGGCAGCGAGGTGCTGGTGGCCCGTTCACGTGAGAATTTTGAGAGAAACAAGGCTCCAGCCAAGGTTAGGCGTGGGTTAGCTGCTACTAAATTCGTAGCGCGCAACCTGTTTGAAATGACGCCCGCGATGCTGGTGAAAGACGGCGCTGCCGATAAATGGCTGGTGGATCCGCCACGCGAAGGCGCGTTTGAGCTGTTCAAATCCCTGGCGGCCTTGCACCAGCAACTTGCCAGCGGCGTTCCGTGCGACGACGGCGAGCACCAGCAGAGCCTGGCGCTGAACGGCTGGACGCCGCCCAAACGCATCGTTTACGTGAGCTGCAACCCCGCGACCCTGGCGCGGGATGCCGGTGTGCTGGTGGACAGCGGCGCCTGGCGCTGCACCGCGGCCGGCGTGGTCAACATGTTCCCGCACACGGCGCACGTAGAGTCCATTGCGGTGTTTGAGCGGGTATGAAGCGCTGAAGAATCAAGCGGGAATAAAAAAAGGAGCCGGGGGCTCCTTTTTTTGTGACTGGCGGTGCGCTTTTAGTCGCGATCGCCACCAAAGATGCCCAGCAGGGCCAGAAGGCTCTGGAAGATGTTGAACAAATCGAGGTAGATAGCCAGCGTGGCACTGATGTAGTTGGTCTCGCCGCCGTCGATCACCTGTTTCAGGTCATACAGCAGGTACGCGCTGAAAATTGCGATGGCCAGCGTGCTGATCACCGCCATCATCATGGTCGAGCCGACAAACACGTTGATGATCGCAGCCACCATGATGACCAGGACGCCGGCGAAGAGCCATTTGCTCATGCCGCTCAGGTCGCGCTTGATGACGGTGGCCAGGCTGGCCATCACGAACATCACGCCGGCCGTGCCGGCAAAAGCGGTCATGACCAGGGAGGCGCCGTTGCTGAAACCCAGCACCATGGCAATCATGCGCGAGAGCATCAGACCCATGAAGAAGGTAAAGCCCAGCAGCACAGGCACGCCGGCAGCCGAGTTCTTGGTCTTTTCAATGGCGAAGATAAAGCCGAAGGCGCCGCCGAGGAACACGATCAGGCCCAGTCCGCCGGTGAGCGAGCGGGTGATGCCCGTGGCCACGCCCAACCAGGCGCCCAGCACGGTAGGCAACAGGCTCAGTGCCAGCAGCCAATAGGTATTGCGCAAGACCTTGTTGCGTTGCTCGACCGTTGAGGCAACGCCGTAGTCGAGGGTTTGAACATTGTCAGTCATGAGAGTCATCTCCAGGGCGCCAGCAAATGCGGGCAAGATTATTTTAGGGCGCATTGCCGTTTTTCCAGTCCTCACTCCCTACTTTTTGTAAGGGTTCTATAAGCTTATTTGCCCGCAATGCGGGTGAAGAGAGGCCTCAAATTTGCGTATGCTCGGTGTCTTTGCCAATAAACCTCTGGGAATCCCTAAGACCATGAAATCAAAAGCAGTGCTTGAATTCGCCGACGTCAAACTCATCGCCGCCGCAGCCGAGGCAGAAGCCCTCAAGAACAACTGGGCCGTGACCATTGCCATCGTCGACGACGGCGGTCATCTGCTGCACCTGCAGCGCCTAGACGGCGCGCCGCCCATCTCCTCCCATATCGCACCCTCCAAGGCCAACACGGCCGCCATGGGCCGCCGTGAGAGCAAGATCTACGAAGACAACATCAACGGCGGCCGTGTCTCATTCCTGTCGGCGCCCTACATCAGCGGCATGCTGGAAGGCGGAGTGCCCATCATGAAAGACGGGCAGTGCATTGGCGCCGTGGGCGTAAGCGGCGTGAAGTCCAGTGAAGATGCGCAAATTGCGCGCGCGGGGATGGCCGCCATCGGCCTGTAAATCCCGTCCCGAAAGGGATCTGACAAGGCATGAAAAAAGCCGACCCATGGGTCGGCTTTTTTGCGGGTGCGCATGATGAGTTTGACGTAGGCGGCGCGAGGAAAAAAAGCCTGGCTAAACAACTCCGGAGAGTCTATGGCTGGCTAAAAACGATCTTGGGAGCTTGATAGCCCCGGATCGCCCCACGATGAAACTCTCAATGAAAAACGTATGCTGAAAGCCTGGTGCGTCAGCTTACTTGGTCAGGATCAACTTGCCCAGGCGCGTGGCCTGCAGGCGGTAGGTCGAGCCGTTATGGTTGATCTCTACCGCTTTTTGCCCGCGCAGTATTTCAGTGCTGTTGACGCAACCGGCAGAGATGCTTGACGCATGGCCGCCTGAAGCGGTCTCTGTGTGCGCTACTGGCGCGCGGGCAGGAAGGCTCAAAGTGTTGGAGGCGGGCATGGCGATGGACATGATGATTAATTAAACCTGTTTGGGTTTCGTTGAGTTAATGATAACCATTCTCATTTAAAAGTCAAGCGAATTTAGGCAGCGAGGTATTTTTTTACGTCAAATGAGAAAAGCCTGCCGGCGTTGCTGCGGGCAGGCTTTGATCGGCTCTTTAGTTCTTCGGCTCGGTGATAAAGCCGATTTTGTGCAGACCCGCTTGCTGGGCAGCCGCCATGGCCTGCGCCACGCGTTCATAGCGCACCGACTTGTCGCCGCGGATGTGCAGGTCGGGCTGCGGGTTTTGCGCGGCTGATGCTTTGAGCTGTGTGATCAGCGCTTCGTCGGAAATTTTGGTTTCGTTGAGGAAGTAGCTGCCTTCCGCATCCACGCTCAGGCGAATCGTTTCCGGCTTGATGTTCTGCGCTTCATTGGTGGCGCGTGGCAGGTCGATATTGACGGAATGCTTCATCACGGGGACCGTGATGATGAAGATGATAAGCAGCACCAGCATGATGTCCACCATGGGCGTCATGTTGATCTCGTTCATCACGTCATCGCTGTCGTCTTGGGTTCCAAAGGCCATGGTGTTTCTCGGTCACTAATTGGGGCCCTGCTGCTTTCTGGCGGCGAGGCCGGGTGGACGGGCGGGCGTTCAGGCCTTTTTCATCGGAACAACATTGGCCTGCTGGCCGCCGGCGCTCACGCGGGCGCCGGTCACGAAGTAGGCGTGCAGGTCGTGCGCGAAGCGGCTGAGTTTTTGCAGCACACCCTTGTTGCCGCGCACCAGGGCGTTGTAGCCCAGCACCGCAGGGATGGCTACCGCCAGGCCCAGCGCCGTCATGATCAGCGACTCGCCGATCGGGCCGGCTACTTTGTCGATGGTCGCCTGGCCGGCTGCCCCGATGGACAGCAACGCATGGTAGATGCCCCACACCGTGCCGAAGAGGCCGACGAAGGGGGCGGTAGAGCCGACCGACGCCAGGATAGCCAGGCCGGACTGCAGCTTGCCGGTGAATTCGTCGATGGCGTTGCGCAGCGTGCGCGTGACCCAGTCGCTTACGTCCAGGGCGTCGTGCAGGTGCGCTTTGGTGTTGCGGTGGTGCAGCGTGGCTTCGCGGCCTTCCAGGGCCAGCTGGCGGAACGGATTGGTGGGGTCGGCGCCCAGCTTGGTCAGGCCTGCGGCAAAGTCTTCGCTGTGCCAGAAGTCTTCAGACGCACGGGCGATCTTCTTGTACTTGATGAGGTCAAGCGTCTTGATGATGATGACCATCCAGGAGGCAAGCGACATGACCAGCAGCAGCACGGCAACTGATTTGGTGACGATATCGCCCTGGCTCCAGACGTTGGCAAGGCCGAATTGGGAATTCATGACTTCAATACTCCACGGTTTTGAAAAAAATTACTGAAGAACAAAATTGACGGGTGCCTCATACCACATTGTCTGAGCAACTCCGCCGATCTTGCCTGGGACATAACGGCATCTCATGACGTACTCCAGCGCTGCGCGGTCCAGCATGGGATAGCCGCTGGATTTGTGAAGCTCGGATTTTTGCGGCAACCCATCGGTGCCAATGAGCACCCGCACGATCACCTGGCCTTTTTGCCCCAGGCGTTCGCTAGCGGGGGGGTAACGCAGCTTGGGGTTTTGCAGGTAGTCGGCGTCGCTGGAAGGCAACTGCACGGCAGCGGGAGCGGGCGGCGCAACGGGTGCTACGGCCACCGGCGCGGGCGGCAGCGGTGGCGTGACCACGCCGGTTGGTGCGTTCGGTGAAGGCGTTGGGTCCGTGATGGCCAGGGGTTGCGGCGCCGGCTGCACGGGTGCTTTGGCGATGGCTTTTTTCTGCACTGGCGGTGTGGGCAGTGTCGGAGGCACGGGCTCCACTTTGGGCGCTGGCGGGTCGACAAACTGTGTGAGGATTTCCGCGGGAACGATGACTTCCGCGGCGCGCATCAAAAGTCCGCTTTGCAGCGCCCAGATAAACCCCACATGCAGAGCTACCACCGCCAGGGCGATCACGGCATTGCGGCTTAGCGGCTGGCGCGGCGCGGGAGGGCGCGGAGCGTTGGAAAAGGCGGTGGCGGTCATCGGCAAAGGAGAGGGAAGGGTAAGTGCGTCGCCGCGTTCGTGCGGCGGGCTCAATAGAAGGTTGGATCAGGTTCAGCGGCGAAAGATCCACCACGTGCAGCCTACTACCAGGAGCAGGCTGGCGGGAAGCGCTGCAATCAGGGTTGAGGAGAGTGTTGCGAGGTGTTCCATGGGCTGCCTTCCAGGGTATGGGTGGCGAGCTTGATGTTGGCGGTCGGGCAGCTGGCGCTGCACTGCGCCACTACGTCGCGGGCGCAGCCTTCGCACTGGCCGCACTGGGTGGCTACGCCGAGTTCGAACTGGATCTCGTCAAAGCCCAAGCCTGCACGGGCATGGCGGGCAATTTCGCGGTCAGAAATTCGGCGGCAGACGCAAACGATCATGGAGTGGCTTGGCTGGTGATTGATTCAATCGGTGGCGTGATTATAAATGCGAATCCGTCGCATTTGCAATCGTGCGGGGGCTATTTTCCCGGCGCCGGTCATTTACTGCGCTTTTCAGCCGTCTCCAGCCCTCTTCAGCTACCTCCGGCAGCCATTGCCATTTCGCTAAAAAGTTTAGGCATAAAAATGGCCATTTACCCAGGCCAGACATGCACAGGTAGCTATAAATTCAGTAGCAAACTCTTGGCCGGAAAGGCCGGAGATTCGGCTCGGAAATGCCTGGCCGGCTGCTGGGTAAGACCCTTCTCTCACGGCCCGCATCGCTGCCAGGCCGGCGAAGCTGGTGCTAAACGTCAGCCCACATCCGCAACAGGTTGTGATAGCAGCCCGTCAGCCGCACCACCTCCGGGCTCTCGCCCGCACCCTGGGCTCCGCGCTCCAGGTCTTTCTGGCGCAGCGAGGTGATCGCCATGTCCATCTCATACAGAAGCCGGCGCTGCGCGTCGGAGCGCACCATGCTTTCGACCCAGAAAAAGCAGGCCAGGCGCTCGCCCCGGGTGACGGGCTCCACCCGGTGTACCGACGTGCCCGGGTACATGACGAGGTCGCCGGCCTCGAACTTGATGCGCTGCTCGCCGTAGGTGTCCTGCACCACCAGCTCGCCGCCGTCGTAGCTGGCCGGATCGCTCAGGAACAGGGTGCACGAGATGTCGGTGCGCACATGGCGCGCCGTGGCGGCGTGCGTGCGCACTGCGTTGTCGATATGGTTGCCGAAATTGTTGGCGCCTCCGCCATAGCGGTTAAAGAGCGGCGGATAGACCGACTTGGGCAGCGCTCCGGTGACGAACATCGGGTTGCGGGCCAGCGCCACCGACACGATATGCCGCGCCTGCTGGGCGGCGGGCAGCTCTTCAGGTAATTGCAGGTTGTTCTTGACGGCGCCGCTCTGGCTGCCGGCGGTGATGCGGCCGTCGGCCCAGTCGGCGCCCAGGATCAACTGGCGAACCTGCGCGAGTTCGTCTGGCTGGAGGGCTTGATGAATGCGAAGCAGCATGGAGGAATCTCCGAAAAGATCGCTGAAATGAAAAATGGCCCCCACGCTCCCTCACTTCGTGTGGTCGCTGCCCCCCCGAGGGGGTGCTTTTCACTTGGGGCGGCCCGGCAATGAAAAAGGCACCCAGAGTATCCCCCAGGTGCCTGAAACCTTGAAAACTCTCTTATTGAAAAATCAGAACTTGCTGGTGAGCGTCACGCGCACGCTGCGCGCATCGCCGGGCGCGGCAAAGCCTCGGTACAGCGTGTTGTAGTAGACCTTGTCAAACAGGTTGTCGATGTTCAGCTTGACGGTGTTGCCTTGGTTGATGCGGTATTCCAGCAGCGCGTCGGCTTTCACATAGCCCGGTGCGCGGTTGGTGGAGGCGACGGAGTTGGCCGGCTTGTTGGTGCTGACGGCGGTGAAGCCGCCGCCGATGCGCCATTTGTCGCCGATGCGGTAGGTGGTGAACAGGTTGGCCTGGCGGCTTGGGCTCAGGCCCGGGTTTTCTCCGACTTCAGCAAGTCCGGCGGCGTTGGAGCCGGATTTGTCGATCTTCGCCTTCAGGAAGCCAATGCCCGCAAAGACATCCCACTGCGGCGTGATGCGGCCGGCCACTTCGAATTCCAGCGCGTCGGTGTGACGCTTGCCGGACAGCAGGAAAGAATTGGTGTTGGTGTCGATGTCGGTGTTGCGCTCGTTGTACTTTTCGGTACGGGCCAGCGCCGCGCGAAGCGACAAATCACCGCCGTAGAGCTCCCACTTGGCGCCGATTTCCATGTTGCGGCTGCTCTCAGGCGCTGTGTTGGCCGAGTTCGGGTCGAACTGATACAAATCTCCTGACGTGTTGAACGACGTGCCGTAGGCCGCGTAGTAGCTCACCTCGTCGGTTGGCTGGTACATCACGCCGAGCCGTTTGCTCAGCAGGCTGTCGGACCTGGAGAGCCTTCCATTGTTGGGAGGCACGCCGGTGGGCCGGTCATAGTCGGCCTTGAAGTTGTCAACGCGAAGGCCGGCGACAAGCTTCCAGTAAGGCGTGAGGTCAATCGTGTCCTGCATGTACAGGCCCAGCGTGGTGGCCTTGAATGACGTCTCCAGCCGCTGCGTGTAATTGCCGCCGATACCGGTGCTGATCGGGTTGCCCACGGTGGTGCCTGGCTTCGCCCCTGTCAGGAAAGGGTAGCTGAGGCGGTCTGAATTTTCGACCGCGTATTCGGCGCCGATCAGCAGGCTGTTCTTGCGGCCGAACCACTGGGTGGTGGTGAGGTAGTCGGTTTGCAGGAAGGTGTGGTGCTCGTTGCCTGCCTTGGCATTGCCGGCGCTGGTGGCCCCGCGGCTGACCGCGGTATTGGCGTTCAGGTTGGCCAGCGTGGTGCCGGCGGCGAAGCTGGCTTGCGTGGCGCGCAGCGTGCGTGAGTAGTACCCATCACGCACCGTGGTTTTCAGGCTGCTGCCATCGGCCCAGCGATGGGTGTGGGCCAGGGTGACAGCGTCGGCCTTGTCGTTCTGGAAGTCGGTGTTCAGGCCGTACCAGAATTTTTCGGTCAGCGGAGCGGGGCGGCTGTTGAACCACGCAAAGCCCCAGTCGGGCTTGTCGTTGTAGTGCAGGTGGTAGTAGCTGATCTCAAATTCGTTGGCCGTGCCGATGCCGAAGCGGTAGTCCAGCGCCAGGCCGCGGCGATGGGTGGAGGCGCTGGCGTTCTCGCCGCGGCCGTCGCTGTCGGTGGCCATGGCGTTGATGCGCAAGGCCGCATCGTCACCCAGCTTGAAGTTGAAGTCGCCCTGGTAGCGCTGGTAGCCCTTGGTGCCGACGGTGGCGTTCACCTCGTGCTCGGTGATCAGGCGCGCCTGTTTGCTGACCTGGTTGATCACGCCGCCGGTGGAGCCGCGGCCGAACAGCATGGACGCCGCGCCGCGCAGGACTTCGATGCGCTCGGTGTTGAAGTTGTCGCGGTTGTACTGCGCGATATCGCGCATGCCGTCCAGGTAGATGTCCCCGGCCGCGCTGAAACCGCGCAGGCGGATGTTGTCGCCGACCCGGCCACCTTCGCCGGCCTCAAAGGTGATGCCGACGACGTTTTCGAGCGCGCTCTTGAAGCTGTCTTTGCCCTGGTCGTGCATCAGTTTTTCATTCACGATCGTCAGCGACTGCGGGATGTCCTTGGCCGCCAGAGGCATCTTGCCGACGCTGGTGACGCCGCTTTGATAGGTCTGGTTTTCGCGCTCGCGGGTGCCCGTCACGGTGACGGGTGCCAGGGCCTTGCTTTCCGTTTGTGTGGAGGCTGCAGCGCCAGCGGTGGGCGCGGGTGTGACGCTTTGTGCCCAGCCCGACATCGAGACTGCCAGCATCAGCGCGCCCAGCGGCAGCAGGGCTTTATCTGACGATGCAGCAGGGGTGGCTGCGGGATTGGCGAGGGGAGAGAAAGCAGCAGCGCCGGACAGGCGTGTTTTTTTATTGCGCGCCAGACGTGCAGCGCGAGCGGACGGGTGTGCCAAGGTGGCCTCCAAGCAGGGCCTGCCTGTGTGCAGGCGGACCGGGTTTCATAAATGTTGCTTGGCTGGCTCGGCAAATTCCCTAGGGACGCGAGTTGGCTGGCATGTCGTTTTCTGCGAAGAAGTGTATATCAAATGATAATGATTCGTAATATCTTGTTTCTAAGTGATGCGAAAACGGCTTTAAAAACAAAGGTTTTGTGGCAAAAAAGCAAAACGGAAGTGTTCAAAAGCAGGATTGGGTGAGTCAGAGCCGAGGCGAAGGTTCGCCGAAACGACAACGGGGCCCGCAGGCCCCGTGTTTCATGTGCCGGGTAGTACTACGACCAGCCCCGGCGGCATTTGGTCAACTTCAGGCAAAGCGCCTTAGCTGACTTCGCCCATCTGGCTTTGCAGGTAGTTCTGCACGCCGACTTTGCCGACCAGCTCAATCTGGGTTTCCAGGAAGTCGATGTGCTCTTCGGTGTCGTCCAGGATTTCCTGCAGCAGGTCGCGGGAGACATAGTCGCGCACCGTTTCGCAGTGGGCGATGCCGTCCTTGATGGTCGCCTGCGCGCCGGTTTCGGCTTTCAGGTCGCAGTTCAGGGCTTCCAGCACGTCTTCGCCGATCATCAGTTTGCCCAGGTCCTGCAGGTTGGGCAGGCCGTCGAGCATGAAGATGCGGTCCATGAGCTTGTCGGCGTGCTTCATCTCGCCGATGGACTCTTCGTATTCCTTCTTGGCCAGCTTGTCCAGGCCCCAGTGCTTGTACATGCGGTAGTGCAAGAAGTACTGGTTGATGGCCGTCAGTTCGTTCTTGAGCTGCGCCTGCAGGTGGACGATGACTTTTGCGTCGCCTTTCATGGGAATTCCTTATTCGTTGTAGTGCGGATCGCCCATTGTCACTGGGCGAGGGCCGCAACTCAAGCATTCCCATGCCGGCGCGGTCTGTCTGCGTTTGATTGTGATAACCGTTCGCATTGCAAACGGCCGCGCATTTGCAGCGCGGCGTTCAGGGCGCGGGGATCAGCGTTCGGCGAACGCGCGCTCGACCACGAAGTGGCCAGCGTGCTGCATATTGCCTTCGTCAAAGCCTTGCGCTTCCAGCATGGCCTTGATGTCGCGCAGCATGTCGGGGCTGCCGCACAGCATCAGGCGGTCGGTTTCGGTAGAGATCTTCGGCAGGCCGAGGTCGGTGTAGATCTTGCCCGTTTGCATGAGCTCGGTGATGCGGCCTTCGTTGCGAAAGCGCTCGCGCGTCACGGTGGGGTAGTACATCAGGCGCCCGCGCACCAGCTCGCCCAAAAATTCATGCTCGTGCAGCTCGTGCTCAATCAGCCCGCGATAGGCCAGCTCGGCGCTGGTGCGGCAGCCGTGCACCAGCACGACGCGCTCAAAGCGCTCATAGGTGTCGGGATCCTTGATCAGCGAGAGGAAGGGCGCAAGGCCCGTGCCGGTGGCCAGCAACCACAGGGTTTTGCCGGGCAGCAGGTTTTGCAGCAGCAGGGTGCCGGTGGGTTTGCGCCCCACCAGGATGTCGTCGCCGGGCTTCAGGTGCTGCAGGCGCGAGGTCAGCGGGCCGTCAGCCACCTTGATGCTGAAGAACTCGAGCTGGTCTTCGTGGTTGGCGCTGGCCACGCTGTAGGCGCGCATCAGCGGCTTGCCGTCCACGGGCAGGCCGATCATGGTGAACTGGCCGTTGACAAAGCGAAAGCCCGAATCGCGCGTGGCGGTGAAGCTAAAGAGCGTGTCGGTCCAGTGGTGGACGGAAATAATGCGTTCGGTGTTGAAGGCGCTCATGGCAAAAAAAGAAGAGTGAAAGAAGGAAAGTAAACGGCGAGAAAGACGAGGAAGGCAGACGACAAACGCGAAAAATGGTCTTGAGTGATGCAAGGGGCTCACCGCGCATCCCTTCAGATCGTGCCTTCAGATCGGGCGTGAGCAAGCCTCAATTTTATAGCCTGAGCGGCCCTGCCGCTGGTGATGGCCATAGCCGCCACATTGGCGCCAAGGGCGCACCCGCCGCACCCGGATGGTGTGCGAGGGGGGAACAGGTCTTGAATTGCTATCAAATAAGGAGCTTAAAGTGCATGCCCGGCATGGGCTACAGGCACTTTCCGTATAAATTTTGGCACCTCGGCTCCGCGAGAAGTCGCTACGGCCGCTGCGGCTTGCCAGGCGCCCACGCGAACCGGGCCATCACCACCACAGGCACGCCCAGCCCCAGCCACGACCACCAGTCGCCCCAGCCGCCATCAGACACCAGCGCGGTCAGCAGGCCGGTGGCGCTGAGCACGCCCATCACGATGGGCCAACGCCACAGGTGCCAGAAGTGGGAGCCTTTCGTCGAATCGGCCTTGGCGCTCATGCGGCACCGCCCGTTGTTTCGTGGCGTGCGGCATGCGGCTCTGGTACTTGCCCCACCGGCGCCGGTGTTTCCGGTTTGGCGGCTCTGCCTGATTCAGCGGCTTTCCCCGCCTTAGCCGGGTTGCGCCGCCCCAGCCACAGGTAAAGGCCGCTGCCCAGCACGATGATGGTCGCGATGTCCAGTAGCGCCCAGATGATTTGCATCGGCATGCCGCCGTAGTCGCCGAAATGCAGCGGCTGCGACACCAGCAGCGCGGTCAGGTACCAGGGGAGCGGCGGGCTGGCGGTCAGTGCGTTGGTGCCGGCGTCCACCAGCACCGGCTTGAGCAGACGCGAGTTGAAGGGCTCATTGCCGCGCAGGAAGACGGTGTAGTGGTGCGGGCTGGAGAACGATGTGCCCGGAAAGGCGATGAAGGCCATCTTCATCTCGGGAGCCAGCGCGGCCGCCGATGCCGCCGCCTGCTGCACCGAGGCAAGCTGCGCGGGCGGTTTTTGTCCCTGGTAGGGCGCCAGTAGCGCGCTCAGCTGGTCATACTGCCAGTACTTGATGATGAGATCGGCCCAAGTATTGATCATGCCGGTCGCGCCCACGGTAAAAGCCCACACCAGCGTCACGATGCCCAGCAGGTTGTGCAGGTCCAGCCATTTGGCGCGCGGGCGGGTTTGCCGCACTTCGCCGAAGTCGAGCTTGCGCATGAAGGGCGAATACAGCACGACGCCCGAGACAATCGCCACCAGCAGCAAGAGGCCCATAAAGCCCAGGAAGAGCTTGCCCGCGAGCCCGGCAAAGAGGTCGACGTGAAGCTTGAACATCACGTACATAAAGCCTTCGTCGAACTTGGGCTGGGCCAGCACAGCTGCGGTGCGCGCATCGACGGCGACGGTCTTGTTGCCCACTTCGGACAGCGGCGTGTCGCCCAGCGTCACGTACCAGAAGCGGTCATCGTCGGGCTCGTGCGAGGCGAACATCGGCACCTTGCCCGGGTGCAAGGCCTGCGCCACTTGCATGACCTGGTCCAGGCTGGCGCGCGGCGTGTCCTTGGGTAGATCGGGCGCTTCGACCTCGGTGCCCAGCAGGTGGCCGATCTCGTGGTGAAAGATCAGCGGCAGCCCGGTCAGGCACAGCAGGAGCATGAAGACGGTCGTGACGAGGCTGCTCCATTTGTGCACCCAGGTCCAGGCCTTGATGCGCCGACTGTCCATCTTTGCGGTACTGGTCATCGTGGCTTTCCTTTTTGTGGCCTGGACCCTGAAGCCGTCAGGCGGCGCGTGGTGCGCGGCAGGTGCATGGTGAGCAAAATCAACTCCCGGGAAGGATTGCCAGATGCCTGGCGTGCGCACAGCAGCCCGAACGCCACAGCGGGTGGCGAAGTTCAAGGGGGCAGGTGGGCGGGTTGTTGGCTTGCTACGCCCTGCGGTGCGAGCAGACTGCAGGGCTGTTGGCTAGCGAAAGAGGATGCCGCGAACTATACAGTAAATGCGATTAATTCTCATCTGAAGAACCCTTCGGAATGTCCGGTTTTAGACAGAGTTTTGTGCCCTTTCGCGCAAAAAAAAAGCCGCCCGGCCTGGGGCGGCTTTTTCCTGTTTCAGAACTTCAGAACTTCAAGACATCACCGACGTATCACGCAGCGATGGGACTGCGGATCAGGTAGTCGAACGCGCTGAGCGCGGCCTTCGCGCCTTCACCGGCGGCGATGATGATCTGCTTGAAGGGCACGGTCGTCACGTCACCGGCGGCAAACACGCCTGGGACCGAGGTCTGGCCCTTGGCGTCAACAATGATCTCGCCATGCTTCGAAAGCTCGACCACGCCCTTGAGCCAGTCGGTGTTGGGCACCAGGCCGATCTGGATGAACACGCCTTCGAGCTCCACGGTTTTCAGCTCGCCGCTGGCGCGGTCTTTGTAGATCAGGCCATTGACCTTCTGGTCGCCGGTGATTTCGGTCGTCTGCGCGTTGGTAAACACCGTCACGTTTTGCAGGCTGTTCAGCTTGCGCTGCAGCACGGCGTCGGCGCGCAGCGCGGTGTCGAACTCGATCAGCGTGACGTGGCCGACGATGCCGGCCAGGTCAATGGCCGCCTCGACACCCGAGTTGCCGCCGCCAATCACCGCCACGCGCTTGCCCTTGAAGAGCGGGCCGTCGCAGTGCGGGCAGTAGGCCACGCCCTTGTTTTTGAATTCATGCTCGCCGGGCACGTTGACATTGCGCCAGCGCGCACCCGTCGAGATCACGATGGACTTGCTGCGCAGCGACGCGCCGCTTTCGAGCTGCACTTCAATCAGGTTTTTGTCCGGCCCGCTATTGGGCACCAGCGCCTTGGCGCGCTGCAGGTTCATGATGTCCACGTCGTAGTTGCGCACATGCTCTTCCAGTGCGTGGGCAAATTTGGGGCCTTCGGTTTCCTTGATCGAGATGAAGTTCTCGATGCCCAGGGTGTCCAGCACCTGGCCGCCGAAGCGCTCGGACGCCACGCCGGTGCGGATGCCTTTGCGCGCGGCATACACGGCCGCTGCCGCGCCTGCGGGGCCGCCGCCGACGATCAGCACGTCGAAGGCTTCCTTGGCATCGATGATTTTGGCTTCGCGTTCGACGCCGCTGGTGTCGATCTTGGCGAGGATTTCTTCCAGGCTCATGCGGCCGTTGCCGAACATCGTGCCGTTCAGGAAGACTGTGGGCACGCCCATGATCTCGCGCTCCTTCACTTCGTCCTGGAAGGTGCCGCCCTCGATCATGGTGGTCTTGATGCGCGGGTTCTGCACGGCCATCAGGTTCAGCGCCTGCACTACATCCGGGCAGTTGTGGCATGTCAGCGAGACATAGACCTCGAAATCGAAATCGCCGTCGAGCGCGCGGATCTGCTCCAGCACGGGCTGCTCGACTTTGGGCGGGTAGCCGCCGATCTGCAGCAGTGCCAGGATCAGCGAGGTGAATTCATGGCCCATCGGCAGGCCGGCAAAACGCGGGCCGTGGTTTTCACCGGGGCGGTTGATCGAGAAAGAAGGTTTGCGGTGGGGGTCGTCGCGGCTTTCGGTCAGTTTGACCAGCGGGGAGGACTCAGCCACGTCTTTCAGCAGCGACAGCACTTCGCCCGAAGCCTCACTGCCGTCGAGCGAGGCGACGATCTCGATCGGCAGGGTGGCGCGTTCAAGGTAGGTTTTCAGTTGGACTTTGGTGGCTTCGTCGAGCATGGCGGACTCACTTTTCTAGAGCTAAATCGTGTCAAAAGGGAACAAAAAAGCCCGGGGCACACCGAGGTGTGCATCGCCCGGGCTTGGACTGCGAGGGCTTAGATCTTGCCGACGAGGTCGATGGACGGGGCGATCGTCTTGGCGCCTTCGTTCCACTTCGCTGGGCAGACCTGGCCGGGGTGAGCGGCGGTGTACTGGGCTGCCTTCAGCTTGCGCAGGGTCTCCTTGACGTCGCGTGCGATCTCGTTGGAATGCACTTCGGCGGTCTTGATGACGCCTTCGGGGTTGATCACGAAGGTGCCGCGCAGTGCCAGGCCTTCTTCAGGGATGAACACGTCAAAGGCTTTGGTCAGCGTGTGGGTCGGGTCGCCCACCAGTGGGAACTTGGCCTTGCCGACGGCTGGCGAGGTTTCGTGCCAGACCTTGTGCGAGAAATGCGTGTCGGTGGTCACGATATAGACCTCGGCACCGGCCTTCTGGAATTCGGCGTAGTTGTCGGCAGCATCTTCAACTTCTGTGGGGCAGTTGAAAGTGAATGCAGCCGGCATGAAGATCAGGACCGACCATTTGCCCTTCAGCGATTCGTTGGAAACGTCAATGAACTTGCCATTGAGGAAAGCTTGGGTCTTGAAAGGCTGGACTTGGGTATTGATCAGGGACATCTAAATGGCTTCCTATAGGTGATTAAAAAGGCTGAAAATTTGCCGGCGAATCGATAGTATAACTCTGTTAATTGACATGTATCGATAGATATTAACTATTCATAGAATAGGTTTGGCGCCCCGTATCCGGTCCTTCATCCTTACCGCCGGCTGTGACCGGGCGATGACCGCTACAGAGGGAGGAGACGCACAAGCGGCTAATTCCTGAAGCTATTTTGCATCCAAATGTTGCGAATGAGAATAATTCGCATATACTTCGATTTCTTTCCAAAGCCAGCCACAAGCCGCTGGAGCCGCCAGGCCCCACGTTGCAGCAGCAAGCCCTCCAAACCTCTTCTTTTTGGGCTTGCACGTGATCTCTAATAATCCTTTCCCCCGCTTCGCCCTGCGCGAAATCTCCCTGGTTGCCGGCCTGGCTTGCGGCGCCGGTTTTGCTGCTCACGCACAAACCGCACCTGTTGCGGCTTCGGCGCCCGTGCAAGGCGCCTTGCTGAAAGAAGTCGTCGTCAGCGGCTCGCGCAATGAGCAGTCTGTCGAAGATATTCCGCAAACCATCGACGTGATCAACGCCGTCGACATCGAGCAGGGGCAGATCCGCGACATCCGCGACGCGGCCAAAAACCTTCCCAACGTTTCAGTGCGCCGTGCGCCCGCGCGTTTCGGCCTGGCGCAAGGCGACACCGGCCGCGAAGGCAATGCCGGTTTCAATATCCGTGGCCTCGAAGGCAACCGCGTGCTGATGATGGTGGACGGCATCCGCATTCCGCGCAGCTATGCCTTCAGCCCCAATTCTTTCGGACGCGACAGCGTATCCGTCGACCTCATCAAGCGCATTGAAATTGTGAAGGGCCCGGCCTCGGCGCTGTATGGCTCCGACGGTATTGCCGGCCTGGTCAACTTCATCACCAACGAGCCGGACGATTACCTCCGGGACGGCAAGACGCTGGGCGGCCGGGCATCCACCAGCTACAGCGGAGACAACGGCGAAACCGCCGTCAGCGGCACGATTGCCGGCCGTGTCAATGAGGCGCTGGCCTGGCAGCTGAGCGTGGCCACCAGTAGCGGCAAGGAACTGGATAACAAGGGCGAAAACGGCGGTACCGGCTTTACCCGGACGGAGCCGAACCCGCAAAAGGACAAAACCAATTCGCTGCTGGCCAAAGTCGTGCTGAACCCGACGAGCTCACAAAAACACGTCATCACCTTCGAGCACGTCGACAAGAAAAGCGACTACAACCTGCTGACCGCGCGTTCGGCCACGGTGCTGGACTCCTATTCGAGCGGAAAGATGGACCGAGACCGCCTGACCTGGGACGCCAAATACAAGGTCGACACCGTGCTGACCGACAACATCCAGACGGTGCTGAGCTACCAGGACGCGAAATCCAACGACTACACCTATGAGCGGCGCACTGCGCTGCCGCAGGAGCGTGTGCGCGATACAACCTACAGCGAGCGTACGCTGCAGGCCAGCATCCAGGCCGACAAGACCCTCCGCATGGGCGGCAATTCGGCGCAGAAGATCACTTACGGCCTGGATTACACCAGTGCAGATATCGAAAACCTGCAGACCGGCTTGGTGCCGCCCGCTGGCGAAACCTTCCCGCTCAAACGCTTCCCCGACACCAAGGAAACCGCCACAGCGCTCTACGTGCAGGACGAATTCATCCTGGGCGACTGGAGCGTGACGCCGGGCGTGCGTGCCGACAGCTTCAAGATCGACGCGGCGCAGGCAGGCTTCCCGGTACCCGCCGTGTCGCTGTCGGGCTCGGCTGTATCGCCCAAGGTCGGCGTCATCTACCGCGCCACGCCGCAGTGGAGCTTGTTCGGCAACTACGCCAGCGGCTTCCGCGCACCCAATGCAGGCCAGGTCAACGGCTTCTTCCAGAACATCGCCGGCGGCTACCGCACGGTTCCCAACCCCAACCTCAAGCCTGAAAAGAGCCGCAACGTCGAGTTCGGCGTTCGTGCGCGGCTGGATCAGCTGAGCTTCGACACGGCCGTGTTCTATGGCCGCTTCAAAGACCTGATCCAGGACGGCGCCATCGTGAGCGGGGCCTTCGGCAACCCAGGCAACCCCGCCGTGATCCAGTCGATCAACATCGACAACGCGACCATCAGCGGTTTTGAGATCAAGGGCGACATGAAGTGGGGCAAGTTCGCGGACGGCCAGCTCAGCACGCCGTTCTCTTATGGTTACACCCGCGGCACGGTGAAGAACACCGGCAAGCCGCTGGACACGATCGATCCGGCCAAACTCAGCGTCGGCGTGAAGTATGAGACCGCTTCGTGGGATGTGCGCCTGGATGCAAGCCACCATTCCGCCAAGAAGTTCGACGACATCAGCGCACAGGCCATTGCCGCTTCGCCGCCGGCGGTGCCTGTGGCGACGACACAGTTCGCTGTGCCGTCCGCCACCACGCTGGACTTGACCGGCCAGTGGCGCATCAGCAAAACCCTGCGCCTGAACGCCGGCCTCATCAACCTGACGAACAAGAAGTACTGGAACTGGTCGGACGTCCGCGGTGTGGCGGCCAACTCCTCCTTCCGCGATGCCTACAGCCAGCCGGGCCGTTATTTCAACGTCTCGCTGGTCGCCGATTTCTGATCGCTGGTTTTTGATCTCGCCTTGAACGTTTTAAAAGAAGGAAAGCGCATGAGCCAGTCTTCCGACCACGGCATCGACGACAGCGATATCGGTGCGGCCGACGCGCACGGCCTGCCCCCCGCAGCGCTGCTGGCCGGAACACTGGCCCTGATGACAGGCCACGCCCAGGCCTGCTGCGAAGGGCAGCGGGCGCAGATGGCCAAAAAGGTCATCGCCAACCTGTTCATGTTGTCACGCCACTCCAATGCGTCGCCGAATTTCAAGGCCATTGCCGCCAATCTGCACCCTTTGTGGGTGCGTCTTTTGAAGCAAGGGCCTGAGCAGCCACAGCAGGGGCTTTTGCCTGCAGACCATCTTGACCCCCATCGCGTGCTTTGGCACACAACCCCGGAGACCCTTCAATGAGCGCAGTCCTTCACACCCAGACGCGGCCCGATGCCGCAAACCAGGCAACGGCCGGCACTGCAACCCTGAACCCCGTCACTTTGCGTGAAAGCTTTGCCGCCGCGCGCAGCAGCGGCAAGCGCGCCAAAGACGCCGCTGAAAGCATCGGCATCACCGAAGGCCAGGCCATCGCGGCCCACGCCGGCGCGCACGAACACGCCCTCAAGACCACACCGCTCAAAGGCCCGTGGGTTGAAATTTTGCAAGCGCTGGAGCTGTGCGGCCCGGTCATGGCGCTCACGCGCAACGAATCGACCGTGCACGAAAAAACCGGTGTCTACCGCAACATCACCGCGCAAGGCCATATGGGCCTGGCGCTGGGCGAGGAAATCGACCTCCGCATTTTCTTCAGCCGCTGGCATGCCGGCTTTTACGTCTTCGAGCCGGCCAACGACCCGAAGAACCCGGCATCGGAAAGCCTGCAGTTTTTTGACGCGCACGGTGTGGCGGTGCACAAGGTATTCGCGCGGCCCGAGACCGATCGCGAAGCCTTCAGGGATGTCGCCAACCAGTTCACAGACGCCGGCAAGGTCTACACCTTCACGCCCGCTGAACCCAAGGCTGCACCCAAGCCAGACACGGACATCGACGCCGCCGCACTGGCCCAGGGCTGGAGCGAGCTGAAAGACACGCACGAATTTTTCGGCCTGATCGGCAAGGCTGGTGCAGAGCGCCAGCAGGCCTTCCGCCTGGTCGAAGGCCGCTTCACCCAGAAAGCCGAGCTGACGGTCGTGCGCAAGCTGCTCGACGAGGCTTCGATCGACGGCACGTCCATCATGGTGTTTGTCGGCAGCCTGGGCTGCATCCAGATCCATACCGGGCCGGTCAAACGCATCGAGCCGATGGTCACGCCGACCGCGCAGTGGATCAACGTGCTCGACGCGGGCTTCAACCTGCACCTTCGCGAAGACATGATCAAGAGCGCCTGGGTGGTCGAAAAGCCCACGTCCGATGGTGTGGTCACGTCGGTCGAGGTGTTTGACGGTGCAGGTGAGTTGATGGCGATGTTTTTCGGTGCGCGCAAACCCGGCGTGCCCGAGCTGCAAGCCTGGCGCGACATCGTGGCGCGGCTGCCCCGGCTCCAGAAAGCTGCATGAGGGAGCCCCATGACAACGTCTTCATTCCAACTTCGCAGGCGCGACGCCTTGCAGCTTCTTGCGCTTCCTGCGGCGACCGCCGTCTCCAGTGTCTGCGGCCTGCCTGTGGCCGCCGCCCAGGCCCCCGCGAAGATGCCGCGCATCGTGTCGGTGAGCGGCGCCACCACGGAAATCGTCTACGCGCTGGGCGCTGAAAAGCAGCTGGTCGGCACCGACACCACCAGCCTCTTTCCGGCTGCGGCATTGCAAACCGCCAAGGTCGGCTATATGCGCCAGCTCTCGGCCGAGGGCCTGCTCTCGCTCAAGCCTGACGCGGTGATCGGCACCACCGAAGCCGGCCCGCACGTGGTGATGGACCAGATACGTACCGCTGGCGTCAAGCTCGAGCTGGTCGAGGCCGACCACACCTGGGGCGAGGTGCGGCGCAAGGTCGCCGCGGTGGGGCGGGCCACGGCTCGCGTGACTCAAGCCGCCGCGCTGCAGGCCAAACTGGATGCACAGTGGGCCGAGGTGCTGGCCGCCGTGGCCCGCAGGGGCGGTAAAAAGCCTCGCGCCGTTTTCATCCTTTCGCATTCCGGCTCGCCGCAGGTGGCGGGCGAGAAAACCGCCGCGCACGCGATGTTCGCTTTCGCGGGCCTGGACAACGCCCTCATCACTCCCGGCGGCGCCAGCAACTTCGCCGGCTACCGCGCGATGACACCCGAGGCCGTGGTGACCGCCGCGCCCGATGTGATCGTCACCACCACGCAGGGCATTGAAGCCATAGGCGGGGTTGAGAAGTTCTGGCAACGCCCGGGCCTGGAGCTCACGCCGGCCTACAAACGCCGCGCATTGGTGGCGCTGGATGCGCTGTACCTCATCGGCTTTGGGCCGCGCCTGCCGCAAGCGGTGTCCGAGCTGCACCAGGCCAGCGTGAAAGCCATTGCATGAACAAGCCCGGAAAAGAAGCCATGCAGACAGCCATGACCGAAGTCCTGTGCGCGCGTCTGCCCGCCGCGCTGCATTGCGCCGACCTGCGCCAGGTGCTGGCGTTCTACCGCGACTGCTGGGGCTTTGCCGTGCAGCACAACGTGCCCGGCGTCATCGCGGTGCTCACGCGCGAGTCGGTGACGGTGCAGCTCTGGCAACGCCGTGCCGACATGGCGCCGCAGCACTTCGCCTGCCGGCTGCTGGTAGACAACATCGAACAGTGGCACATGGCGCTGCAGTCGGCGCCTGGCCAGGCACCGCATGCGCTGGCCGAGCAGGAGTGGGGCGCCGAATGGGGCGTCAGCGACTGTGAGGGCAACCGGCTGCTGCTGGTGCAGTCGGCGCCGCACGCCGCCAGGCGCAGGGCGCGGACATGACCGCCACCGCATCGCACGGCGACCACCGCCGCTGGCCGGCGGCGCTGGTGCTGGGCGTGGGGCTGCTGCTGCTTGCTATCAGTTTTATAGCTGGAAGCGCACGTGGTGCCTACGCCATCAGCCCTTTTCAGTTATGGAATGTGCTGGCCGATATGCTGGCCGGCAGCGCACAGCCCACGCCTGAGCACCTCGTCTTCATGAACATCCGCCTGCCGCGGTTGCTGCTGGGCGTGGCGGCCGGTGCGGCGCTGGGCATGTCGGGTGCGCTGATGCAGGGCCTGTTTCGCAATCCGCTGGCCGATCCGGGCCTGATCGGCGTCAGCAGCGGCGCCGCGCTGGCCGCGGGCGTGACCATCGTGCTGGGCAGCTTGTGGTTTCCCGACATGCCGCGCACGTTGGGCAGCTGGACGCTGGTGGCCACTGCCTTTGCCGGGAGTCTTGTGGTGACGGTGCTGGTGTATGCCTTGTCGCAGCAGGCCGGCGCCACGCGCGTCGGCATCATGCTGCTGGCCGGTGTCGCGATCAACGCATTGGCAAGTGCGGGCCTGGGCTACCTCACCTTTCTGGCTACCGACGAGCAACTGCGCAACATCCAGTTCTGGCTGCTGGGCAGCCTGGGCGGCGCGCGCTGGAGCGCGGTGGCGCTAGTGTTTTCGATGGTGGCGGTGGCTGTCGCTGCAGGCTTCACGCTGGCCAGGCCTCTGAACGCCATCGCGCTGGGCGAGACGCAGGCGGCGCTGCTGGGCGTGCCGGTGGAGCGCGTCAAGCGCTTTGCCGTGCTGCTGACAGCGCTGGCGGTGGGCGCGGTCACGGCCACCACCGGCATCATTGGTTTTATCGGCCTGGTGGCGCCGCACTGCGTGCGCCTGGTGGCCGGGCCTGATCACCGCATCGTGCTGCCTGGTTCGGCGCTGTTGGGCGCGGCCCTGGTGCTGGCGGCCGACAGTGTGGCGCGCACCATGGTCAAGCCGGCCGAGCTGCCGCTGGGTGTGTTGACGGCTTTTGTCGGCGTGCCTTTCTTTTTACTGCTGCTGCGGCACTTCCGTAGCCGGATATGAGGTGTCCATGAACGCGCGTACCGAGACAGATTTTTCGCCACTGGCCGGCATGCTGGAAGTGGTGGGCGTGGGGGTCGAGGTGCCCGGCCGTTCGCTGCTGCAGGCGGCTTCGGCGCAATTCATCGCGGGGCAGGTCACCGCTGTGCTGGGGCCTAACGGCGCGGGCAAGTCCACCCTGATGTCGCTGTTGACCGGCCAGCGCCAGCCAACCGGCGGCCATGTCTACTTGGGCGGCAAGGCGCTGCCTGACTATGCCTCGGCCGATCTGGCCCGGGTGCGCGCTTCGGTGGCGCAGGAGACGCAGGTCGCGTTTGAGTTCACCGTGCACGAAGTGGTGGAGCTGGGCCGCTACCCGCATCGCCGCCATCCCGGCAAGCGCGATGTCGATGTGGTGCTGCAGGCCATGCAGGCGACCGCGGTCGAGCACTTGCAGCACCGCTCGCTCAACACACTCTCGGGTGGCGAAAAGGCGCGCGTTCACCTGGCGCGCGCGCTGGCGCAGGTGTGGGAACCTGTCACCGGCGTGGCAGGGCCGGGGTCTGTTCGATGGCTTTTGCTGGATGAACCGACTGCCGCCCTCGATCTGCAACACCAGCATCGCATGCTGCAACTGGTACGCGCATGGGCCACAGCGCAGTGTGTGGGCGTGGTCGCTGTTCTGCACGATTTGAATCTGGCGCTGCGCTACAGCGACCGCTGTGTGGTGCTGCAGGGCGGGCAGGTGGTGGGCAGTGGGGCTACTGCCGACGTTCTCACGCCGCTGTGTATCGAGAAGGTGTGGGGTGTGATTGCGCACCCGGTAGCAACGCAGGGCGGGGCGCCCGGGCCGCGGCAGTATCTGTTTGATGCGCCAATCTAGAGGCCTAGAAATCCGGAACTAGGTCGACAAGGCAATCACCACAGCGGACTCGTCGATCAAGGCCTGAACAAGGGCCTTGGTTTTCAACCCGCTGCCCGCCGCCGCAAACCCCACCAGCTGCAAGCCGCCATCCAGCTGCAGCGACACTTCATCGCCTGTTGCGCCGCGGCTGATGCGAACGGCCTGGCCGTTGAGGCCTTGCACGCCCGGCGGTGCGATGGCCGCAGGCGATTGCGCCGTCACGGTCACCGCCGTGGCCTTGCACAGGGCCAGCACCGGTTGCCCTTTTTGCAGGCCCAGCAACTCGACGCTGGCTTTGGTGATGCGCGACACCAGCACGGCGCCGCCGGCCAACTTTAAATGCACGCGGGCCATCTGGCCGCGCACCTCCAGCTTGTCGACCTGGCAAGGCAACTGGTTGCGCATGCTGGTGCGCACGCTCATGTTGGAGAGCGCGGGCAGGGCGCGCGGCAGCAGCAGTTCGTTGGACTTGAAGGCGGCCAGCACCTGGCTGCGTGTTTCATTCAAGAGGCCAGCGACTGCCAGCAGTTTCTGGCCGGCCGGGGTCAGCGTGGCGCCGCCGCCGCCGGAGCCGCCCACGGCGCGTTCCACCAGCGCTACGCCGGCCAGGTTGGTCAGGGTGTCGATGGCTTGCCAGGCGGCCTTGTAGCTGACCTTGGCCTGCCGCGCCGCCTGCGAGATGGAGCCGCTTTCGCCGACCAGACGCAGGATCTCGATCCGCTTGTCGGCCGGCTCGTGGCTGAAGGCGCTGGCGAAAGAGGGGGCGATGGCGGATGCTGTGGCGGCTTTTTTCATGAATGACCTGTGGCTGAAGAATACCGCTTATGGATTCAGGGCAGGCAGCGCTATTCTAAAATAGAATAGCGAATCGGCGAAAGCCCGCGCCCTTGCGATAGCCCTTGATCTTTCCCCTTTCAATGGAGTTCTGCCATGTCCCTCTTTGCCTTGCGTTGTCTGCCGGTTTTGTGTGCCGCCCTCATTTCAAGTGTGTCGTGGGCCGAAGAAGTCCAGGTCGCGGTCGCGGCCAATTTCACCGCGCCCATGAAGCTGATCGCAGCGGATTTTGAGAAAGACACCGGCCACAAAGCCGTGCTGACCTTTGGCGCCACCGGCAAGTTTTACGCGCAGATCACCAACGGCGCGCCGTTTGAAGTGTTCCTTGCGGCTGACGACGAGACGCCCGCCAAACTCGAAAAGGAAGGCGCCGCCGTCAATGGCAGCCGCTTTACCTACGCCACCGGCCGGCTGGTGCTCTGGTCGGCCCAGCCCGGCATGGTGGATGCCGCAGGCGATGTGCTGAAGAAGGGCGGCTTCAAAAAGATCGCCATCGCCGCACCCAAGCTCGCGCCCTATGGCGCGGCCGCCGTCGAAACCATGAACAAGCTCGGCCTGCAGGCTGCATTGGAGCCCAAGCTGGTGCAGGGCGAAAGCATTGGCCAGGCCTTCAGCTTTGTCTCTACCGGTAATGCCGAACTCGGCTTTGTCGCGCTGTCGCAGGTCTATGAAGACGGCAAGATCAAGTCGGGCTCAGCCTGGATTGTTCCGGCCAATTTGCACAGCCCGATCCGCCAGGACGCGGTGCTGCTGGCCAAAGCCAAAGACAACAAGGCCGCGGTGCAGTTGATGGCCTTCCTCAAAACCGAGAAGGCCAGGGCGGTGATCCGCGCCTTCGGCTACGAGCCCTGAGCCCGGCACAGAAGCGACAGAAGCGATACTGAACCCATGCTCGACGATGCAAGCCTTCAGGCACTGGCGCTGACCCTGCGGCTGGCGGCCACCACCACCGCGGTGCTGCTGCTGGTCGGCACGCCGCTGGCCTGGTGGCTGGCGCGCACGCGCTCCTGGCTCAAAGGGCCGGTGGGCGCCATGGTGGCTTTGCCGTTGGTCTTGCCGCCGGTGGTGCTGGGTTTTTATTTGCTGGTGCTGATGGGGCCGAACGGCCCGGTGGGGCAGCTCACGCAATCGCTGGGTTGGGGCGTGCTGCCGTTCACCTTTGCCGGGTTGGTGGTGGGTTCGGTGCTGTATTCCATGCCCTTTGTGGTGCAGCCATTGCAAAACGCCTTTGAAGCGATTGGCGAGCGGCCGCTCGAAGCCGCCGCCACCCTGCGCGCCTCTCCGCTGGACACTTTTTTCAGCGTGGTGATGCCGCTGGCCCGGCCTGCTTACCTCACGGCCGCCGTCATGGGCTTTGCGCACACGGTGGGCGAATTCGGCATCGTGCTGATGATGGGCGGCAACATCCCGGGCAAGACGCGCGTGATGTCGGTGCAGATTTACGACCATGTGGAGGCGCTCGAATACCGCCAGGCGCACTGGCTGGCCGGCGGTCTGCTGGTGTTTTCTTTTCTGGTGCTGCTGGCGCTCTATGTTTTGCAGCCGGGGCGGCGCAAAGGGCCGGGCGCATGAGGCCGGTGGACCCGGCCGCAGGCGTTGCGGGAATTTCTGCTTCGTTTCGCCGCGCGTTTGCAGATTTTTCGCTCGATGTGTCGCTGGCCCTGCCGGGGCGCGGCGTCACTGCCATCTTCGGCCCCTCGGGCTCGGGCAAGACCAGCCTGCTGCGCAGCATCGCCGGGCTGGAGCGCGCGGGCAGCGGCTACCTCTCGGTCAATGGCGAGGTCTGGCAGGACGATGCGGCCGGCGTTTTTTTGCCGGTGCACCAGCGCCCGCTGGGTTATGTGTTCCAGGAGGCCAGTCTCTTTGCCCACCTGGATGTGGCCCGCAACCTGGACTTCGGCCTGCGCCGCGTACCGCTTGCGCAGCGCCGTGTGCCGCTGGAGCAGGCCATCGAGCTGCTGGGCTTGCAAAAATTGATGCAGCGCATGCCCGGAACGCTCTCAGGCGGCGAGCGCCAGCGTGTGGCGATCGCCAGGGCGCTGGCCACCAGCCCGCGCCTTTTGCTGATGGACGAGCCGCTGGCTTCGCTGGACATCGCCCGCAAGGCCGAAATCCTGCCTTACCTGGAACGCCTGCACGACGAGCTGGACATGCCGGTGCTGTACGTCAGCCATGCGCCCGACGAAGTCGCGCGGCTGGCAGACCACCTGGTGCTGCTGGACGCGGGCCGCGTCACGGCCTCGGGCCCCACGCGCGAACTGATGACGCGGCTGGACTTGCCGCTGGCGCACGGCGACGCCGCCGCAGCGGTGATCGACGCCGTCATCAGCGCCGTCGAGCCGGCCTGGCACATGAGCCACGGCGAGTTCTCGGGCGGGCGCATCAGCCTGCTGAACCCTTCGCTTGAAGTGGGCCAGCGCGTACGTGTGCGCATTCAGGCGCGTGACGTGAGCCTCACGCTGGAGCGCCAGACAGGCACCAGCGTGCAGAACATTTTTGCCGCCACCGTGACGGCCCTGTCGGCTGACAGCCCAGGCCAGGTGATGGTGGGCCTGGACGCCGGCGGCAGCGTGCTGCTGGCGCGGCTCACGCAAAAATCTGCCGAGGCGCTGCAGCTGCGGCCGGGCAGCCGCGTGTTCGCGCAGGTCAAGGGCGTGGCCGTTCTGGGCTGAGGCCTGCGGCAGGATTTTTAATGAAACTTATGAATAAAATCGGCCTCTAGCCCAATAGACATATGGGTAAGCAGCTATTAATTTAATAGCGAATCCCTGTATTCACATGCACTCGTCAGGCTATCCAAGCCCATGGGCGTGCCGCTCCGGACTGAGGCGCGCGGCAAAGAAGGCCAGAATCTCATCGCGCGCCGCCACCGTGGGCTGGCCCGCTTCGTCGATCAGGTGCGCCGTCACCACACTGTGCGGCGTGGGCACATGCCGGGCAAAGAAGGGCGGCACATCGGGATTGGCGGCGCTGTCCGGCAGCACGCGGCCGACGAAGCGGTCTCCCAATGCCTCGGTATAGGCCGCAAAACGCTGCGCCCGGCAGAACTTGTCGCCTTCAAAGCGGTAAGCCAGCACGGTGAGCTTTTCCTTGTCGAGCCGTTGGCGGACAGCCTGGAGATCGGCGGGGGAGATTTCAAGGCCACCCGGATCGTTCAACGGCAGCGAAGGCTGCGACAGTACCGGCGCCAGCACCGCGGGCTCCAGCATCATCGAGAGGGCGAAGTTGCCCGTCCAGCACATGCCGATGGCGCCCACACCCGGCCCGCCGCATTCCTGGTGCGCGGACCTTGCCAGCGCCATGAGCCATTGAGTTACCGGGCTGGCCTCATTGGCGCGCAGCGCGCGGAACTCGGCGCTGATGCAGGCCCGCTGGAAGATGGCGCCGCCTTCATCGGCAGTGGGCACCGCACCGTCGCGGCCAAACAGCGAGGGCATGTAGACGGTAAAGCCCGCATCACGCACCCAGCGGCTGAACCGTGCGACGTGGGGGCTGATGCCTGGCATTTCGGTCATGACAATCACAGCCGGGCCTGAGCCGGCCACATACACCTTCTTCATCACGCCATCGAGCGTGATCTGGCGGCCGGTGAAATCTTCCAGGGCATCGTCTTCGTTCATGTTGCGCTGTACCAGGGGAGGTGTCAGAGGGGGTGTCATCGGAGGCTTTCGGTGGTGTTGAGTAGTGCAAAGACTGCATTGGGCGCCGCCGGCAGGTAAACTTCGAGTGTCTGCTTAGACATCTTTAAGGCGTTTTCAGTCAATGACCGATTTCACAGTTTTGGTATTGCCGGGGGCTTTTGCGACCAGCGTGGCCGCGACGCTCGACGTGCTTCAGGCGGCGTCTTCTCTCGCGCCGCGTATGAAGCTGGCACGCCCAAGCTGGCGAGTGATGTCGCCGTCCGGCGGCTCCGTGCCCTTGAGCAGCGGCATGTGCATAGACACCGCCGCCTTGCCCAAACGGCACCGCGCCGATGCCGCGACCTGGATCATTCCGGGGCTGGGCCTGGACAACGCCGAGGCGATTGAGACGGGACTGGCAGGCGCGGATGCGCAGCGGGCTATCCAGGCAGTGGCCGCGCATGCGGCGCGGGGCGGGCGTGTCGCGGCGTCCTGTTCCGCGGTGTTCCTGCTGCAAGCCGCCGGCCTGCTGGCGGGGCGGCGGGTTACCACCTCCTGGTGGATGGCGGCGGAGCTGCGCCGCCTGGAGCCGCGCTGCACCGTAGACGCCGACCGCATGGTGTGTGCAGACGGCCCCGTAAGCACGGCGGGCGCGGCCTTTGCGCAGACCGACCTGATGCTTCACCTGCTGCGCGCGCAGTTCGGCGCGGGGCTGGCCGACGCGGTAGGGCGCATCCTGCTGATCGACGGGCGGCAGGCGCAGTCGCCGTTTGTGGTGCCGGCGATGCTGTCCAACGGCAACGAACTGGTCGCCCGGCTGATGGCGCGCATCGAGTCGGCCTTGCCGCACCCGCCCAGCGTAGAGGCGCTGGCGGGCGAATTCGCCATGTCGCAGCGAACGCTGTCGCGCCGCGTGCGCGAGGCCACAGGCCAAAGCACGATGGCGCTGGTGCAAAGCGTGAGGCTGCATCGCGCCCGGATGCTGATCGAGTCGAGCCGCATGAGCATCGAGAGGGTGGCCGAACAGGTCGGCTACGAGGACGCCACGGCCCTGCGGCGCCTGATGCGCAAGTCAGCGGGCGTCAACCCGAGCCGGTACCGGCCGGCGAGTGTGCGGGCTTGAGCACATGGGCAGCCGGGCTCTTCACTTGTCTGCGCAAGGGAAAACGGACGTTAGTCGATGTGCTGCGGGAACTGCGTATCGACGCCGGTCCCGGCTTCGATGTATGGTGACGCTTCGCATCCCTTGCGGCAGGCATGGGATGTGCTTCAAAGATCCCACCCCTATCCAGACAGGAGAACATCACCATGCGTTTTAATTTCAAGGGCACCGTGCTGGCGTCCGGTTGGTCACTCGTACTGGCGCTCGGCATCGCTGCGCCCGCCGTGCATGCGCAGGCGCAAGCAAACAAGGCTGTCCTGGAAAAAGCCGAAAGCTACAAGAGCGAGGCACTGGCCTTGCTGGAGAAGCTGGTCAATATCGACTCCGGATCGGGTTATGAAAAAGGCCTGGCCCAGGTGCGCGCGATCTCCGTGGACGAGCTCAAGAAGCTCGGTGCCAGCATTGAGACCGTTCCTTCAGGAGATGGCGGGGCTCACGTCCTGGCCACGTTCACCGGCACCGGCAAGGCCAGAATCCTGCTGATGGCGCACATGGACACCGTCTTCAAGGAAGGCACGGCGGCCGCCAAACCTTTTTACATCAAGGATGGCCGCGCCTACGGCCCCGGCGTGATGGACAACAAGGGCGGCGTCCTCGCCGGCCTGTATGCGATCAAGATCCTGCAGCAACTTAACTTCAAGGACTATGCAAAGCTGACCCTCCTGCTCGACAACAACGAGGAGACCGGTTCGGCCATTGCAACGGCCCTGATCCAGAAGGTGGCCAAGGAGCATGACGTCACCCTGAACCTGGAGCCGGGCCGCCCGGCCGATGGCCTGGTGATCTGGCGCAAGGGCAGCGGCACCGCCACGGTAGAAGTCAAAGGCAAGACCGCGCACGCCGGTGTGGCGCCCGAGCTGGGCCGCAACGCGGCCATGGAGGCGGCCCACCAGATCCTGCAGCTTGGCAAGCTGGGCAGCCCCGAGAAACAGACGACGATCAACTTCACTGTGCTCAAGGCCGGTGACCGCACCAACGTGATCCCGGACTCGGCCAGTGCCAAGGCCGACGTGCGCGTGGCCGTGCCGGAAGAGTTTGACCGCATCGAAAAAGACCTGGCGCGTGTGTCGGCCAACAAGCTGATCGCGGACACCGAGGTCAAGACCAGCCTGAGCCGGGGCCTGCCGCCCATGCCGCAAACCGCCAAACAGGACGCGTTAGCGGCCAAGGCACAGGCGATTTACGGCGAAATCGGCCGCAAGCTGACGCTGGAAGGCAGCGGCGGTGCAGCCGACGCCAGCCTGTCAGCCGGTGTGGGCGTGCCCACCCTGGACGGCTTTGGCATTGTGGGCGGCAACATCCACACCGAAAACGAATACGCCGAAGTGGAAAGCATCGTGCCGCGGTTTTACCTGCTGGCGCGCATGGTGATGGAACTGACCAAATAGGGTTGACGCGCGAGGGCTTTGGCTCAGGCGAGGGCGGGTGCCGGCACCTTTGCTGCCGTCACGCGGTGAAGCAGCCGGTACTCGCCCGGCGCGAATCCGGTGTGTTCCCGGAAGCAGCGCGAGAAGTAGGAGGGGTTGCTCCAACCCACTGCGTTGCCGATGTCGATGATGCTTAACTGGGTGCTTTGCAGCAGGTGACTGGCCTCGGCGATTCGCTCGCGGGCCAGGCAGGCGTCCAGCGTCATGCCCGTCTCCAGCTTGAATATTCGCTGCAACTGCCTGGCCGAGAGTTTCAGTTCCTGCGCCAGCACATCGACGCGCAGCGGTTCCTGCAGGCGAGACAGCAAAATCTCACGGGCCTGTTCCACTGTGGCCAGGCGCTCCAGCTTTTCGCTGCCTTCAAGCGCGGTTTGCCGTGAAATCAGCCGTGCCGATTCATGAAGCAGGGCGCCGGCGCAGGCCATGGCCGCGTCATGATGGGCGCCGCTGGACAAAAAGCCGTTGAGCACCGCCGTGAAATGGGCCATGGAAGGACTTGCGATGCGCACACCCGCCAGGCCGGTGCCCGGCTTGACGTTGACGGCCCGCAAGGCAGCGTTGAAAAAATCCGTATCGATATAGAGGGCAATGTGCGTCTGGGCGCTGGACTGCGCCACCGTCTGGTGCGTGAAGCCTTCGGGCACCCACACGAAGACTCCCGGGCGGATCAGGACGTCCTGGCTGATTTCGTCGCTGCTGCGCAGGCGGCCTGCCACAGGTAGCAGCAGCATGGCGCAGTCGTGCCGGTGCCAGGTGCTTGCATAGCCGGAAGCGGTGTTGCGTTTCGACACCAGGGCGCCGTCCGAGATTTCATGCGTGTGCGCCATCAACAAGGCTGAAGTTTGGGGCGTAAAAGGCTGCAGTGAAGAGCTGTGCGAACGCATGGCGCAATTGTGGCAGACGATGTCGTGATGGTGTTAGACGCCGGCAGGGCGGCAGGCCACGATCAGGCTTTGAACCCACGGAGCTTCATCATGCCCACCCGCCGCACTTTGATCCAGTCTGCCGCCGCCACAGCCCTGGCCACGCCTTGGCTTTCCAGCCTCACCCGCGCCCAGGCGTGGCCCGCCAAACCCATTACCTTTGTGGTGCCTTTCCCCGCCGGGGGCGGCACCGACCTGGTCGTGCGGGCCATGCAGGCCAAGCTCCAGGCTGAACTGGGCGTGCCGGTGATCGTTGATAACCGTTCCGGCGCAGGCGGAACGGTGGGCACGGGCACGGCTGCTCGGGCCGCGCCGGATGGCTACACGCTGATCGTGACGACGACGTCCACCGTGGCGGCGGCGCTCGCCGTCTACCCCAAGCTGGGCTATGACCCGGTCAAGGACCTGAAGCACATCACCTTTCTGGGCGTGTCGCCTTACATCCTCGCGGTGCCTGCCAGCCTGGATGTCAAGAATCTGCGCGAATTCATCACCTATGCCAAGGCTCGCAAAGGCCAGCTGAACTACGCCAGCGTGGGCGCGGGAACGCTGAGCCACCTGATCGGTGAACTGTTCAAGCAGCGGGCGGGCGTTGACATGACGCACGTACCTTACCGCGGCGCTGCGCCGGCGCTGGTTGACCTGATGGGCGGCGTAGTGCAGGCGCTGTTCGACAATCCTGCCACGCTGACCCAGCAGATACGCGCCGGCAAAGTCAAAGGTCTGGCGACCACGCAAAGAAGCGCCTTGCTGAGCGATTTGCCTACGTTTTCGGAAAGTGGGCTGGGCAGCTTTACGCCTGAGCTCTGGTACGGCATCGCTGCCCCGGCGAACACTCCCGACAGTGTGGTGCAGCGTGTGCATGCGGCCATTGCCAAGGTGCAGGAAGACCGCAGCCTGCGCGCGGACTACTTGTCCAAAGGTGTGACGCCCTTGTCCCTGCCTACCTCGCTGATGCTGCAGCGTATCGCCTACGACACCCAGATGTGGGGTTCGGTGGCCAAGTCCGTGGGAGCCAAGGCGGAATGACGCGATCCATACTTGCTCCGGAGACCGTGCTGGTTCGGGTTTTTCCTGCCGCCAGCCCTGAAGGTGAGCGGCAGGGGGGTAACCCCGCGCCCATCACTTTTGCGGCCGATGCGCTCGATGCTGATGCCATGCGCGCCATTGCATCGCGCTATGGGCATGAGGCGGGTTTTATCCTGCGGCCCACATCACCCGGGTGCGATTGGCGCTTCCGCTTTTTTGTGCCTCATCATGAAATGGAAATGTGCGGCCACGCCACGGTGGGGGCTCTCTGGTGCCTGCGTGAACGCGGCCTCTGGTCGGGTGAACGCGTCATGATCGAAACCGTCAGCGGAACGGTGGCGGGTGAGTGGTTCGGCGGGCTGGTGCGTATCACGCAGCCTGCTGGCGAGGTAAGGGCCCTGAGTGCGGATGCGGTGGCCGCCACCGCGAAGGTGCTCGGCGTTTCACCTGAGCGCATACAGGGCGAGGTGCTTAATGCCAGCACCAGCCGGGTCAAAACACTGATAAGGCTGGAAAACGTGGACGCGCTGGACGGCCTTGCCCCCGATTTCCCGGAGGTGGAAGCCCTGTGCGAGAGGCTGGGCTCGACCGGTTTGTATCCCTTTGCCGTGGTCGATGGGGCGCGGCAGGTGTTCGCTGCCAGGCAGTTTCCCAAATCCAGCGGGTATCCGGAAGATGCCGCCACGGGCATCGCTGCGGCTGCTTTGTCGTTTGGCTTGCTGCATCTTGGCCTGGTCGAGGCATCCGCTGCGGCGATTACGGTGCGGCAAGGCTGGGCGATGGGATGCCCTTCGGAGATCGGTGTGTGCTTTCGGATGGAGGAGGGCCGGCTGGCGGGTTGCTGGTTAAGCGGCGAAGTCATGCACGCGGATCCGGGGGCGGTTCAATGAAGCTTCTCACCGACGCCCAGGTACGCTCCGCCGTCAGCATGCCGCCGGCGATTGCCGCGGTACGGGCAGCCTATCTTGCATTCGGCCAGGGGCGAGCCGCCAACCAGTCGCGCATGCGCACCGCCACCGAAGGCTCCATGCTGTCGACCATGGGCGCCGTGATGCCTTCGTTGGGCGTTAGCGGCGCCAAGGTCTACAGCACCGTCGAAGGCCGGTTTTGCTTTGTGGTGGTTCTGTTTGATGCCGTGACCGGCGCGGCCTTGTGTGCCATGTCCGCGGATGCCCTGACCGAGATCCGGACGGCGGCCACCACAGCCGTCGCCGCCGATATCTTCTGCAGCCCGGACGCTCAGGTGTTGACGGTGTTCGGCACCGGCATTCAGGCGCGGGCGCATGTGCGCGCCATGCTGCAGGTGCGGGCTTTCTCCCAGGTGCTGCTTTGCGGAATCGAGGGAACGGAAGCATTCGCGGCGTCTGTGCAGGCTGAACACCATATTCCATGCCATGTCACTGGAGACATTGCCACCGCCGTGCGCCGCGCTGACGGGCTGGTGACGGCGACCCGGGCCACCGAGCCACTGTTTGACGGCCGGCTGCTGCAGGACCACGCCTTTGTGGCTGCGATAGGTGCGACCAAGCCCGCTTCCCGTGAGATCGACGCCATGACGGTGGCCCGGGCCAGGCACCTTGTTGTCGAGGAGAAATCCCAGGCCCTCGCAGAGTCCGGTGAATTGGGCGCTTTACCCGATGGCGCGACCGAGATCACCCAACTGGGCGACTGGCTCGCGCAAGGCCGCACGCCGCAGCCAGGCTTGACGGTTTACAAGGCGGTAGGGATAGGCCTGAGTGACGTTGCGTTGGCTGCGGCCGTCTGGCGGCAGCTATCGTTGACCGAGGGGGAGTAGTCCGAAATCCTAGTATTCCAGCCGCTCGGGCCGGATTTCCTGCAGGATAGTGGTTGAAATCTCTTCGATCGACTTGGTCGTGGTCGAGAGCCAGCGAATTCCTTCGCGCCGCATCATGGCCTCGGCCTCGTGGATTTCCTCGCGGCAATTTTCCAGGCTGGCATATTTGGAGTTGGGCCGGCGTTCATTGCGGATTTGCGCCAGGCGCTCGGGGGCGATCGTCAGGCCAAAGATCTTTTTGCGGTGCGGCACCAGGGCCGGTGGCAGCTGGCGGCGCTCAAAATCTTCCGGAATCAGCGGGTAGTTGGAGGCCTTCAAGCCGTACTGCATGGCCAGGTAGAGCGATGTCGGCGTCTTGCCGCTGCGGCTCACGCCCACCAGGATGACGTCCGAGCCGGCCAGGTCGCGGTTGCTCTGGCCGTCGTCGTGCGCCAACGAGAAATTGATCGCCTCGATGCGGTCGTCGTATTCCTTGCTCTTGGAGGCGTCTGAAAACCGGCCCACCCGGTGGTTGGACTTGATGCCCAGCTCGCCCTCCAGCGGCGCGACGAACATGCCGAACATGTCCAGCAGCATGCCGTTGCAGTGGGTTTTGATCACGGCCAGGATTTCCATGTTCACCAGCGTGGTGAAGACGATGGGCCGTTTGCCCTCGACTTCGGCCGTGTGATTGATCTGCCGGATCGCCTGGTGGGCCTTGTCCACGCTGTCGATAAAAGGCAGGCGGACGTGGCGCGGCTTGAACTCAAACTGCGCCAGGATGGCGTTACCAAAGGTTTCAGCGGTGATACCGGTGCCGTCTGAGATGAAAAATACGGTGCGTTGGGACATGGGAGGGCGGGAAATGAGGGTTTGGCTGGTTGAAAGCTGGGTGAAAGCCTGACACGGCACGTCGGGCGCTAGGCCCCTACAATCGTGGCAATTATCCAGTTTGTCACATCATGCCCCGCCACAACCCCTTCCAACAACAACAAGGTTGCTTGCCGCGCATGGTGAATTCCCCGGTTTTTAAACCTCCCGGAGTATTTTCATGTCCAAGCTGTTTGAGGCGACCGCCCTGGTCGTACCGTTTGAAAACCTGAGGATGACAGACGTCGAGTCTGTCGGCGGCAAGAACGCCAGCCTCGGCGAAATGATCTCGCAACTGCCCACCGGCCCCCAGGGCGTGCGGGTGCCCACCGGATTCGCGACGACGGCCCACGCTTTCCGCGTGTTCCTTGCCCACGACGGGCTCGACAAAAAAATCAACGGCGTGCTGGACGCGCTGGACACCGACGACGTGCGCGCCCTTGCCGCAGCCGGCGCCAAAATCCGCGCGCTGGTGGAAGCCCAGCCTTTCCCTGCCGACCTCGAAAAAGCCGTTCGCGACAGTTTTGCCGCTTTAAGCGCCGGCAACGCCCAAGCCAGCTTCGCGGTGCGCTCGTCCGCCACTGCCGAAGACTTGCCCGACGCCTCTTTCGCCGGCCAGCAGGAAACCTTCCTGAACGTCGTCGGTATTGAAGACGTGCTGCACAAGATGAAAGAGGTGTTCGCCTCGCTGTATAACGACCGCGCCATCAGCTATCGCGTGCACCAGGGCTTTGCCCATTCCGATGTGGCGCTTTCCGCCGGCATCCAGCGCATGGTGCGCAGCGACAAGGGTGCGGCCGGCGTGATGTTCACCATCGACACCGAAAGCGGTTTTGAAGACGTGGTGTTCATCACCTCCAGCTACGGCCTGGGTGAAACCGTGGTGCAAGGCGCCGTCAACCCCGACGAGTTCTATGTGCACAAGCCCATGCTCAAGGCCGGCAAGCGCGCGGTGATCCGCCGCAACCTGGGCTCCAAGCTGCTGCAGATGGAGTTCACGACGGCTGAAGAGAAAAAAACTGGCGGCAAGCTGGTCAAAACCACTGACGTGCCGACCGAACTGCGCAACCGCTATTCGCTGACCGACGACGACGTCGAGCAGCTCGCGCGTTACGCCCTGATCATCGAGACGCACTATGGCCGCCCCATGGACATCGAATGGGGCAAAGACGGCACCGACGGCCAGCTCTACATCCTGCAGGCGCGCCCCGAGACGGTGAAAAGCCAGTCCAAAGGCAAGGCCGAGCAGCGCTACAAGCTCAAAGGCACCGGCACCGTGCTGGCTGAGGGCCGCGCCATTGGCCAGAAGATCGGCACCGGACCGGTCCGCATCGTGCACGACATCAAGGACATGGACCAGGTGCAGCCCGGCGACATTCTCGTCACCGACATGACCGACCCGAACTGGGAGCCGGTGATGAAGCGCGCCAGCGCCATCGTCACCAACCGCGGCGGGCGCACCTGCCACGCGGCCATCATCGCGCGCGAGCTGGGCATTCCGGCCGTGGTCGGCTGCGGTGACGCGACCGAAACTCTGAAAGACGGCATGCTGGTGACGGTGAGTTGCGCAGAAGGCGACACCGGCAACATCTATGACGGCCTGTTAGAGACCGAAGTGACCGAAGTGCAGCGCGGCGAGATGCCGCCTATCGACCTGAAGATCACCATGAACGTGGGTAACCCACAGCTGGCCTTTGACTTCTGCCAGATCCCGAACCATGGCGTGGGGTTGGCACGGCTTGAGTTTGTCATCAACAACAACATCGGCGTGCACCCCAAGGCGATCCTGGACTACCCGAACATTGACGCCGACCTGAAAAAAGCGGTGGAAAGCGTGGCCCGCGGCCATGCGTCGCCCCGCGCTTTTTATGTCGACAAGGTGGTTGAAGGCGTGGCGACGATTGCCGCAGCTTTCTGGCCTAAGCCGGTGATCGTGCGCTTGTCGGACTTCAAGTCCAACGAGTACCGCAAGCTGATTGGCGGCTCACGTTATGAGCCCGAAGAAGAAAACCCGATGCTCGGTTTCCGCGGTGCGTCGCGTTACCTGAGCCCTGATTTCGGCGAAGCCTTTGCGATGGAGTGCGAGGCGCTCAGGCGTGTGCGCGACGACATGGGGCTGGTCAATGTCGAGGTCATGGTGCCTTTTGTCCGCACCTTGGGCCAGGCAAAGAAGGTCACAGACCTGCTGGCCCAGCACGGCCTTAAGCGTGGCGAGAAAGACTTGCGCGTGATCATGATGTGCGAGGTGCCGAGCAACGCCATCCTGGCCGACGAGTTTCTCGAATTTTTCGACGGTTTCTCGATCGGCTCCAACGACCTGACCCAGCTCACGCTGGGCCTGGACCGGGACTCGGGCATGGCCATCCTGGCCCAGGACTTCGACGAGCGCGATCCGGCCGTCAAAGCCATGCTGAGCCGGGCCATCCAGGCCTGCCGCAAGCAAGGCAAATATGTCGGCATCTGCGGCCAGGGCCCCAGTGACCACCCGGACTTTGCGCAGTGGCTCAAGGATGAGGGCATCGGCTCGATCTCGCTGAACCCTGATACGGTGATCGATACCTGGAAGCAGCTGGCCAACTGAAGGCCGCTGAAATGAGTTGAAAGGGTGCGCTGCGGGGAAATCCGCAGCGCATTTTTTTTGGCCCGAGGGAAAACCCCCGGTGACGGGAGGTTTCCCGGTAAGCATTTGGCAAGGCGTCCGATGACAATCGAAAGCCGTGTCTTCCTTCTTTTTTTGACTGCCATGAGCCATGCTTGCCGCTGCCACCACCGCCAAATTGCTTGCTGAAATCGCGCTGCTTGCGCTGGCTGGCCAATGGGTGGTGGGCCTGCTGGCCGGCGCAGCACGTGACAACAATCCGTTTTACCGCGTGCTGCAGCTGGTGGGCCAGCCCTGGGTCAAGGCCGCGCGCTGGATATCCCCGCCGGTGGTGATGGAGCGCCATTTGCCGCTGGTGGCTTTTTTGGTGCTGTTGCTGGTGTGGGTTGCCGCTGCGATTGCCAAAGTCCGCGTCTGTCTGGAAATCGGGGTGGCGCTTTGCAAATAGGGCTCACCCTTCAATACGGTTTTCTGAAAGCGCGTGCATTGCTTTTGCTGGCCTTCGGCAAACGCGCCGACGCGCTGGAAACGTTTGACCAGATGCTGCAGCTGCGCCCCGCAGATTCTTACGCATTGGCCAGCCGCGGCCATGTGGCGGCGCAGCTCCACCTGACGCAAGAAGCCGTTGCCAGCTTGGTGCGACTAACTACCGTCAGACCGGATCAGGCGGCAGGATGGTTCAACCTCGGCTACCTCCTGCAGCAAGCCGGGCGCCATGATGAAGCCGGGCCCGCCTTTGAGCGAGCGGTCGCGCTGGACGCACGCCTGGACCAGGCCTGGTACGGTCTGGCGCTGGTGCTTATTCACGCCCAGCGGTTCGAAGAAGCCGCTGAAGCCTTGCAAAAAAATACAGCCTTGCAGCCTCTAAGCCCGTATGGCTGGTACCGGCTCGCGCAAGTGTGGATGGCGTTGGGCCAGCCGGGCAAGGCCCGAAAGGTCATTGCGCACCTTGGGCGCTTTGAGCCGCGCGTGGCCGCCCAGCTCGAACGGGAAAACGCGGCGGCGCTCGCCGCTGCAGGCGGAGTCGCTGATGCAGCCCACTGAGAGCCATCGTCTCTATTGGCGCAAGAACCTGGCTGTGACGGCCATGCTGCTGTTGGTCTGGTTCAGCGTTACGTTTGGCGTGAGTTACTTTGCCCGTGCGCTGAGCTTCACGTTTTTTGGTTGGCCCTTCAGCTTCTGGATGGGCGCGCAGGGCGCCCTGGTGGTGTACTGCCTCATCGTCGGCTTTTATGCCTGGTACATGAACCGGCTCGACATCGAGCATGACGTGGCGGACGAGGACTGAATGGCTGGCTTCTTCGGTTCACGCGATGGGGTCATGCTCTCGAGCCAGCAGTTCAAGAAGCAGCTGGATCGCGTCTACCGCTGGTACACGCTGGGGCTGGTGGTGTTTGTGGTCATCCTGGCACTGCTGGAACGTGCGGGCTTGCCGCGCCTCTGGATAGGCACGGCCTTTTTGCTGGCCACCATCGGCCTTTACGCAGGTATCGGCGTCATGAGCCGCACCACCGACGCCTCTGAATACTATGTGGCGGGGCGGCGGGTGCCGGCGGTCTACAACGGCATGGCCACCGGCGCCGACTGGATGTCCGCCGCCTCGTTCATCGGTCTGGCGGGAACGCTTTATCTCACGGGCTACAGCGGGCTGGCTTTCATCATGGGCTGGACTGGCGGCTACTGCCTGGTCGCGTTGGTCCTGGCGCCTTACCTGCGCAAGTTCGGCCAGTTCACCATTCCCGATTTTCTGGGAGAGCGCTACGGCGGGCGCCTGCCCCGGCTCATCGGCGTGGGGGCGGCCATCCTGTGTTCCTTCACTTACCTGGTAGCGCAAATTTATGGTGTCGGCCTGATCACGTCCTACCTTACCGGCATTGCCTTCGAATTGGGCATCTTTCTGGGGCTGGGCGGCATTTTGGTGTGTTCGTTCCTGGGCGGCATGCGCGCGGTAACCTGGACCCAGGTGGCTCAGTACATCATCCTGGTGGTGGCTTACCTTATTCCGGTGATCTGGCTGTCGGTCAAACAGACAGGGGTGCCGGTGCCGCAATTGGTCTATGGTTTTCAGCTTGAAAAGGTCACAGCCAAGGAACAGGAGCTGACGGCCGATCCCAAGGAGCTGCAGGTGCGCGAGCTGTTCAGGCAGCGGTCAGAGGTGCTCTCGGGCAAGCTGGCGAATCCGGCCGAATCGCTGGCCGCCGACAAGCTGGCAGCTGCCAGGCGGATGGAGCAACTCAAAAGCGGCAATGCATCCGTCGCCGAAATCTCATCGGCCGCCAAAGCCCTGGCCACCATGCCCAGGGACGAGGCCGCCGCGGTGAAAGCCTGGACAGCAGCCCGGGCGGCGGCGGATATCAAAACCCAGCCGCTCAACGGCATGCCCGCCCATGCCACCCAGTTCTCCGGCAACCCGGACGGAACACCGAAGGAGCAGGAAACCTACGACACCTCGCGCCGCAATTTCCTGGCGCTGGTTTTTTGCCTCATGGTGGGCACCGCGGCTTTGCCGCACATCCTGATGCGCTACTACACCGTGCCCAGCGTGCGAGAGGCGCGGCAATCGGTCACATGGTCGCTGGTGTGCATTTTCCTGCTTTACTTCACCGCGCCGGCACTGGCGGTGCTGGTGAAGTACGAGATATTCACCGCAGTGGTTGGCATGCCGTTTGACCAGTTGCCGGCCTGGGTGCATTCATGGACGCGGGTGGACCCATCGCTGCTGTCGGTCACGGACATCAACAAGGACAACATCCTTCAGCTCAACGAGATGAACATAGGCGGCGACATCGTGGTGCTGCTCACGCCCGAACTGGCGGGCTTGCCCTATGTGATTTCAGGCCTGGTGGCGGCGGGCGGGCTGGCTGCGGCGCTGTCAACTGCCGACGGCCTGCTGCTGACGATTGCCAATGCTCTGGGCCATGACCTCTATTACAAGATGATCGACCCGAACGCCTCGACCGTCAGTCGGGTCACGGTGTCCAAGATATTGCTGCTGATCGTCGCCTTGCTGGCCGCTTACGTGGCGGCCCAAAAACCCGCGGACATCCTGTTCCTGGTGTCGGCGGCCTTCTCGTTTGCCGCGGCCTCCTTTTTTCCGGCGCTCAGCCTGGGGATCTTCTGGAAGCGGGCCAACGGTATCGGGGCCGTGCTGGGCATGGTGTCCGGGCTGGGCGTGACCTCGTATTACATGTTCACCAACCAGGTCTGGCTGCGCGCCACCTTCGGCATCACTTCACCAGTGCAGCTTTGGTGGGGCATAGACCCGATCTCAGCCGGGCTTTTCGGCGTGCCCGTCGGTTTTGCGGTGATTGTGCTGGTGAGCCTGGTCACCCGGCCCCCCAGCCAGAAAGTCCAGGAACTGGTCGAATACATCCGGTATCCGGACCTGAAACGGCTCTAAAACCCCAGGCAGAGCTGGATATCCAAGGGATTTCGGCGTTTTCGGGTCGAATCCGGCTCTTCCCCGCCTTTACCAGCATGAGCCGTGGAACCGGCTTTGCCGGGCCACAGGCGGGCGGCCCCTTCCGTGATGAAAGGGGCAGGGAGAAAGGCCGCAGGCCACACGCAGTGAGCGACCGTGGGGGCATGCTATACTCTTGGGCTTCGCCTTGCTGCACCCTTAACGACGCTGGGGCAGCTTCAATCAACCACAAGGAGAGTTTATGCGTCACTATGAGATCGTCTTGCTGATCCACCCGGATCAAAGCGAGCAAGTCCCAGCCATGCTGGAACGTTACAAGGGCATGATTACCGCCGGCGGTGGAAAAGTGCATCGTGTTGAAGATTGGGGCCGCCGCCAGCTGGTGTACCTGATCCAGAAACTCGCCAAAGCCCACTACCTCTGCATCAACATCGAAGCCAGCCAGGCCGTGATGGAAGAAATTGAACACGCGTTCAAGTTCAACGATGCCGTGCTGCGCCACCTGACCGTGGTGAAGAAGAAGGCCGAAACCGGCCCATCCCTCATGATGCGCAACGTCGAGAGGGAAGAAGCCCGTAAAGCCCAACAGCAGGAGTATGCGGCTTAATAGCCAACATGCT